>Ga0213823_1000009_pt1 | contig 252067 bp, 261 predicted proteins | sample MC6MC0907MG_FD_179887 | JGI IMG/M metagenome (GOLD analysis project Ga0213823, IMG submission 179887) | Enriched soil aggregate microbial communities from Iowa State University, Ames, United States - MC6-MC0907-MG | ecosystem: Environmental > Terrestrial > Soil > Unclassified | place: USA... | reverse complement strand
AAGGGCAGGCAGAAATGCAAGCAGTTGGGGCAGGTGCACTTAACCAAGCCGTGAAAGCAGTGGCCATTGCACGCGGATTTGTAGCGCCAAGTGGCACAGATTTAATTTGCGCGCCGGCGTTTGCCGATATTTTGATTGCTGGAGAAGAACGAACAGCATTAAAGCTGCTAGTGGAAAAACGTATTCGATAAAAAAGTAATGAAGTAAAATGCTCTGTCACATAATATGGTGGCGGAGCATTTTTTCGTTTTCCTGTTTTACATATGATAGATGTCACTTGAAATAGGGGCGTGATTTTGCTTAGATTTGAAAATTACAACTTTATGAACAGGATTTTCAGTCAAAGGTCTGATTTTCGCCTAAATCGTGGAGAAACAATAGTCCAGACGGTTTCTTCGTGTTAAACTTATGAAGGAAAAATAATAGTACACATTGGATTTAAGGAGTTGTTGACATGTTACATCAGCTTTCATGGAAAGTCGGTGGGCAACAGGGTGAAGGGATTGAGAGTACAGGTGAGATTTTCTCAATGGCAATGAATCGTCTAGGTTATTTCCTATACGGTTATCGTCACTTCTCTTCTCGAATTAAAGGTGGCCATACGAATAATAAAATTACAGTTCGTCCAACAGAAGTACGTTCAATTGCGGATGATTTAGATATTTTAGTGGCATTCGATCAAGAAACAATTGATGTCAATTATAAAGAGCTTACAGAAAAGGGTATTATTTTAGCCGATGCAAAATTTGATCCTGTTAAACCAGAGGATTCAAAAGCACCATTATTTGCAGTACCGTTTACAGAAGTAGCAGCAGAGCTTGGTACTTCGTTAATGAAAAACATGGTGGCTATCGGCGCAACTGCATCATTGCTAAACCTAGAAGACGCAGTATTCCAAAATGTTGTCGATGATATTTTTGGTAAAAAGGGCGAAGAAGTCGTACAAAAAAATATGGAAGCCATTACACGTGGTCGTCAAATTATGAATGAGCTGTTAGTTGATCGTATAGGCGAATGGGAGCTTGCACCTGCGGATGGTAAACGTCGTATGTTTATGATTGGGAACGATGCGATAGCACTTGGTGCATTAGCTGCTGGGACACGCTTTATGGCAGCATACCCAATTACACCAGCGTCTGAAATTATGGAATACTTGATTAAAAAATTGCCGAAATTCGGTGGAACGGTCATCCAAACGGAAGATGAGATTGCAGCAGCAACAATGGCTATTGGCGCTAATTTTGGCGGTGTACGTTCCTTTACCGCTTCTGCTGGTCCTGGTCTTTCATTAATGATGGAAGCAATTGGTCTTTCAGGTATGACAGAGCAACCTTTAGTAGTAGTGGATACACAACGTGGAGGCCCTTCAACTGGGTTACCAACTAAGCAAGAACAATCTGACTTGATGGCTATGCTTTACGGTACTCATGGAGAAATTCCTAAAGTAGTCATTGCACCTTCTACAATGGAGGAAGCTTTCTTTGATACGATCCAAGCATTTAACATTGCAGAGGAATTACAATTACCAGTAATCTTAATGACAGATCTACAATTATCTCTAGGTAAACAATCTGTTGAGCCATTTGATTATAATAAAATTGAAATTCGTCGCGGTAAAATTGTGATGGATGATCTTGAGGAAGCGGCAGATAAAGCCTACTTCAAGCGTTACGAAGATACAGAAGATGGCATTTCACCTCGTGTCTTACCAGGTACATTGCATGGTATTCATCACGTTACAGGTGTTGAACATGATGAAACAGGGAAGCCATCTGAGGCAACGGGTAATCGCCAAACTCAAATGGATAAACGCTTCCGCAAATTAGAGAGCTTGAAATTTGATAACCCAGTCTTTGTCAATGCACCACATGAGGAAGCCGATATTTTATTAGTAGGCTTTAACTCAACAAGAGGAGCTATTGAAGAAGTGCAAGAACGACTGAATGCACAAGGAATGAAAGTGAATCATGCCCATATTCGTTTAATTCACCCATTCCCATCTGCAGAAATAGCACCTCTTGTTGCACAAGCGAAAAAGGTGATCGTTGTAGAAAATAACTATACAGGTCAATTAGCTAATATTATGAAGATGAATGTTGGTGGTCACGATAAAATCGCGACAATCACTAAATATAATGGTACACCATTCTTGCCTGGTGAATTAGAAAATCGTGTGAAGGAGTTGACTCGCTAATGGCAACATTTAAGGATTTTCGTAATACAGTGAAACCAAACTGGTGCCCAGGCTGTGGAGACTTCTCAGTACAAGCAGCTATTCAACGTGCTGCTGCAAATGTCGGCATAGAACCAAATGAACTTGCTGTCATTTCAGGAATTGGATGTTCAGGTCGAATTTCAGGGTATATCAATTCTTATGGGTTCCATGGTATTCATGGTCGTGCACTTCCGATTGCACAGGGTTTGAAAATGGCTAATCGTGATTTACATGTTATCGCTTCTGGTGGTGATGGTGATGGATTTGCTATTGGTATGGGGCATACAATTCATGCCATCCGCCGTAATATTGATATAACTTATATTGTAATGGATAACCAAATCTATGGTTTAACAAAAGGTCAAACATCTCCACGTTCAGCTGCTGGATTTATTACAAAATCTACACCAGGTGGAGCGATTGAGCCATCATTGAAACCATTAGAGGTAGCGTTAACAAGTGGTGCAACATTTGTGGCGCAGGGCTTCTCTACAGATATTAAAGAATTAACAGCACTAATTGAAGCTGGTATTAACCATAAAGGTTTCTCATTTATCAATGTCTTTTCACCTTGTGTAACGTATAACAAAGTGAACACATATGATTGGTTTAAAGAAAATTTAACAAAATTAGCAGATGTTGAAGGTTATGATCACTCAGATCGTGGTATGGCAATGCGTACAGTGATGGAACACGAGGGGTTAGTAACAGGCATTATTTATCATGATACGGAAACAACGTCGTATCAAGAAAAAGTATCTGGCTACTCTGAATTACCATTAACAGATATCGATATCAAAATGAGCGAAAATGATTTTAATGATTTAGTAAAAGAATTTATGTAAAATTGATGAGATCGAAGCATTTGGAATGAAGTCATTCCAAATGCTTTTTTTATGCTTGATGAAAGAATCGCGAGTATTTAGTGATCCATCGCGGGTAAACGCATAGCTACAGCGAGTATTTTGATATTGAATCCTTATAAAATCCTTATAATTTTTTTTTACACTAAGGTCATCGAAAGGATGATGACTAATGATGAAAGACTTGATATTAAAGACAGAAAATCTTAATAAGTCGTTTAAAGGGCAAAAAATTGTGGATAATGTAGCGTTAGAAGTCCAACGTAATACGGTCTACGGTTTACTTGGACCAAACGGAGCGGGGAAATCCACAACATTAAAGATGATGACAGGTATGTTAAGACCAGATGCTGGGAATATCATTTTTAATGGACATACATGGACACGAAATGATTTACAGGACATCGGCGTGTTAATTGAAACACCGCCCCTGTATGATAATTTAACAGCAACAGAAAATTTACAAGTTCGAACGATAGCATTAGGTCTACCGCAAAGTCGTATTGAAGAAGTATTAAAAATTGTAGATTTAACGAATACAGGAAAAAAACGGGCGGGGCAGTTTTCCTTAGGAATGAAGCAACGATTAGGTATAGCGATTGCGCTGCTAAACAAGCCAAAGCTGTTAATTTTAGATGAACCTACAAATGGACTTGATCCAATTGGTATACAAGAACTTCGTAAGCTCATTCGCTCCTTTCCAGAACAAGGTATCACTGTTATATTATCCAGTCATATTTTGCCTGAGGTAGAACAGGTTGTGGATGATATTGGCATTATAGCTGATGGCAAGCTTGGCTATCAGGGACCAGCACCGCAAGGTCAGGAATTAGAATCACTATTCATGCAAGTTGTTGCCACCAATAGAAAGGTGGGTTACTAGCATGATAGCCATTATGAAAGCGGAACAATTAAAATGGAAGCGAACTTTTATTCCCAAATTACTTTGGCTTACGCCACTTATAACCTTACTTATAAGCGCTGTACTTATGGGAGGTGAATATTTTCAAACAGGAGCTTATAACTGGTGGTATACGATGCTTCTGCCAGGTGCACTGACGATTTGCTGTGCCTTAGTGATCGAAAAGGATAAAAAAATAAAATACCATAGTATTCTTGCCTTACCACTTGATCTTAAAAGGATTTGGCTAGGAAAAATAGTAACATCAAGCATATGGCTTTTTCTGATTACGATTATTTTCTTTGGAGGAATCACGGCTCGAGGCTTGCTATTTGGTCATAGTTTACCAATAGCGAGCAGTTTACTAAGTACTTTTGTTATTTTCCTGACGTTTTTGTGGCAAATACCTTTATGTCTTTTCTTAGCAGCTAAACTAGGTACCTATTTGACCATCTTACTCAATATAGTAGCCAATATCGTAGGGATTGTTGCCTTTGCAGATGGGGAAGTATGGTATTACTATCCATTTGCGATTGGTGCTCGTTTGTTATGTTCGACACTTGGCATATTACCAAACGGTCTATTAGTACCACAAGGTAGCCCTTTATTGGATAAAGGCGTTATACTTCCAGGCTTACTGATAGCATTAGCTTGGTTTATGATGATTAGCTTTCTTATGGCGAAGTGGTTCACAAAAAGGGAGGCGAAATAGCGGATGGACATGTTACGATTATTAAGAGTGGAATGCCTTAAAACAAAACGAACACCTTTTTTGCTGACACATATACTTGTCCCCCTTGCTATTTCTGGGCTATTTTTAGCCTACTACTCCTATTCGCCATGGAATTTTCAAGGAAAAGTAACTGCCTATTTTCAGGGGCTGGCTTGTGGACTACCAATTATAATAGGATTAGTATGTGCTATGGCATCTGAGCAGGAAGCAAACGCTGGTCGTTTCCAAGGTATGCTAGCTACAACAAACATAAAAATAAAGACATATATGAGCAAGCTTATCTTATTATTATTGTTTAGCTTTGGAGCCATCTTTCTATCTATAGCTATTTTTAGTTTTGGCTTTAGAGAACTATTACATGAAGTAGATTTGGGCTATTCATTTTATAGTATGGCTGCTTGTATTCTATTCGGCAGTCATGTGATTTTCTATATGTTACATTTATTTGTAAGCTTCCAATTTGGTAAAGGCGCTTCGATTGGTTTAGGTATTGTAGAAGCTCTGCTGGTCGCCCTATTGCTTACAGGCTTAGGGGATCGTATTTGGCCCTTTTTACCTTATGGATGGAGCGGTCATTTTGTTTCTTTATGGATTTTATCATCGACAGGAACAAATTTAACATTGCTCGAAACAAGTATCCAGACGGGCATAATGGCGTGCTTAGGGGGTATCCTATTGACTTTTACGCTGTCTTGTTTATGGTTTTGGAGATGGGAAGGTAGAGCATCTGAAAATTAGAGGGTGAATTATGGCAAATATATTAGTAGTGGATGATGAAGTGGATATTTTAATGCTGATAAAAAATGCACTTTATAAAGATAATCACTTGGTAACCATTGTGTCTAAACCGACAGAAGTAGGCAAGATGGATTTAGGTTCCTTTGATTTAATTTTGCTTGATGTGATGATGCCTATTATGGATGGCTTTACATTGTGTGGGCAAATTAGGCACGCTGTAGATTGCCCTATTCTTTTTCTTACAGCTAAATCCTTAGAAGAAGATGTGATGTATGGTTTAGGCCTAGGCGCAGATGATTATTTGATTAAACCATTTGGCATCGGAGAGCTACGAGCAAGGGTGAATGCGCATATCCGACGGGAAAGCAGAGAAAAGCGGAGCATCCTTTATAGCGATAAAGTTCACTTTAATCTTTCTGGTAAAGAACTGTTTGTTCAGAATGAGCGCGTCCTGCTAACTAAAAGTGAGTATGAAATATGTGAATTTTTAGCACGGCATCGTGGGCAGGTTTTCTCAAAAGAGCAGATATACGAAACGATTTTTGGGTTTGATGGTAAAAGTGACAGTACAGCGATAACAGAGTATGTCAAAAATATTCTGTCAAAGCTACATGCGTTTGACATAGAAGTCATTGATACGGTTTGGGGGATCGGCTATAAATGGAGACGATAAAACCGAGGAAAGGAACACATCTTCATACATTTTTCCTGAGATATTTATTCTTTCTTTGCTTAGGTATCATTTTATTAGTGGCACTATTAATCGGTCTATTTATGTTTGCCTTTTCAGCTAATATTATTTTACCTGCAAATTATGCAGAGACACAAATCACTTTAGCAAAAGACAGAATTGCTACAAGCAGCTCGGTAACGAACGAGATGATCCCTGATCTTGTAGACTACGCAGTGATTTCTAATAAGGGTGAATTTCTTTCTGGTACTTTAACAGAAAAAGAGGCTTCCCATGCATGGCGTTTAAAGCAGAAGGGAGAGACGAAAAGTAATGCTCGATTTTATGCATTCGTTGAGCGAGAACAGGAATTGTGCATTTTACGCTATGGTTTAGTCCCTGAGTATCGCACACCTGTTATGAGAAAATATTTACCTAATCCTCAATTAACGGTTTTACTATTGTTTATTATAGGCGTTATCATACAGGCAACGGTGCTTGCTGCGCATTTCGGCAGAAGACTTAAACGAAAAATGATGGGCTTACAAGAAGCCATTGAAAAAATCCAACATCAAAATTTAGATTTTCATTTAAAGCCATCTGGGATTCGAGAAATTGATGATATTGCACTTTCCTTTGAGCAGATGAAGGAAGCATTAAATACTTCATTGACACAACAATGGCAGGCAGAGCGCGCGCGCAGAGAACAAATTTCTGCCCTTGCCCATGATTTGAAAACACCTCTTACGATTATTCGAGGAAATGCGGAACTTTTATTGGATACTGTTCAAGATGAAGTACAAAAAGAATACAACACTTATATATTAAAAAATACACTAGAAATTGAAAAATTCACAAAGCAATTATTAGATATTTCCAATATGGAGCAAAGGGTTGGTGGTGTAAAAACAACTGTAGAGCTGGCTTCATTTATTCAACGGCTAGAACAGCAAATGAAGGCACTTGCTTTAGAAAAAAATATTGAAGTTAGTGTAGAAAAGGATAAACTGCCTGATGTCTTTAAGATCGAGGAGGAGCTTTTTTATCGGGCTTTATTAAATTTGATTGTCAATGCTATAGAGCACACGCCATATAATAGCAAAGTCACTTTATCTGTTCAGGGAGAGGCAGATGTTATTCATTTTACTGTGATAGATAGTGGTGCTGGTTTTTCACCGCAAGATGTAAAGGAAGCCACAAAGCAATTTTATCGGGGAGATCCAAGTAGAAATACAGCAAATCATCATGGCATGGGTCTTTATATTGTCGAGTCCATCATTCAAAAACATGGTGGAACACTAACGTTGGCTAATGATTCCATAACGGGAGGAGGAAAAGTGATAGTCACCATTGCGACGTCTTAATTATAAGATGTTTTTTTTTATTGGATTCACTAGTATTTAGCGATCAACCGCGAGTAAAAGCACAATTAAAGGTTTCATGTAAAAATTGTAGGGGGCGGTGCAGGCAATATTCTTTAAAAAAATGCTACAATAAAAGAAAAAAAGAGGCGATGTACGTGAATAACGTCATTGATTTTATTGCAAAAAAAAAGGAACGTGAAGACCGAAAGCGTGCTCAGGATTTAGAACGTTATGTAGCTACACAATGTAATTTTCAACACCCTGAAAATATTGATGCTCTTGTAGAGGACAAATTGATTGAGGTTAAAGATCATACGTTATTTCTTGGCTTTCTATCCATTTTAAAGGATGAGCAAATAGAACCGTTAGATATTTTTCAAGATGTCTTTTCATTAGAGCCCTCTCGTTTTGAAATGTCCTACAATATGAGATGGTGGTCAGTTGTGCAATTGGCATTTACATTTTTAACAATTCTCAAGGAAAATGAGCCGCATACATATGCTGATTTTTTAGGTCTCTCCAAATAATCTAAGTATGTGTACGTCTGTAAAGCAAACGTTCACATACTTAGATTTTTCTTATCTTCCCCCGTAGCTTTACAAGCCTACTTCATTTATTTATTAAATTCATAGATATTTATAATTCCTCAATAATTTTTACTAAATATTCTTAACACCTCCATACTTGCTTAATGTTTGTTTTATAACATAACGTTTGTAAGCAAATAAAAATAAAGCAAAACAAATGGAGGGTCCAACACATGGCAATTCAAAAACTGTGGAAAAAAGGTCTAATTGGTGCATTAGCTATTTCCATGTTGGCAGCTTGTTCTGACAGTTCATCTAGTGCAAATGAGGTAAACAAGGATTTATCGCTTGAGGACATTACAGAAAAAGCAAAGGAAGAGGGCACTGTTAATTCTGTCGGTATGCCAGATACATGGGCGAACTGGGTAGAAACCTGGGAGGAACTCGGGACCGAATATAGCATCAAACACAAGGATACGGACATGTCGAGTGCAGAGGAGTTAGCGAAGTTTGAAGCAGAGAAGGATGATGCTACGGCAGATATTGGAGATGTCGGGATTGCTTTTGGACCAATCGCTAAGGACAAGGGCTTAACATTACCATACAAAACGTCTTATTGGGATGAAATACCTGATTGGGCTAAAGATGATGAAGGACACTGGATTGTAGGCTATACAGGAACCATTTCTTTTTTGACAGATAAAAATAATGTGAAGAATGCTCCAACATCATGGGAAGACCTAAAAAATGGAGATTACAGAGTAAGTATTGGGGATGCATTAACAGCTAACCAAGCACAGTTTGCCATCTTAGCAGCGGCTATGGCATTTGGTGGAGATGAGTCCAACATCCAGCCAGGTATAGATTTCTTTGCTGAATTAGCGAAGCAAGGACGTCTACAGGGAGATCCATCAGTAGCAAACCTAGAAAAAGGTGAAATAGATGTTGCGATCTTATGGGACTTTAATGCATTAGGTTATCGTCATCAAATTGATGAGGACCGCTTTGATGTAGTGATACCTAAGGAGGGATCTGTCACTTCTGGTTATGCAACGGTAATTAATAAATATGCCAAAAACCCACATGCTGCCATGCTAGCACGTGAATATATTTTATCTGATGCAGGTCAAGAAAATTTAGCAAAAGGCTATGCGCGTCCAATTCGGGACGGAGTGAAATTACCACAGGATGTAAAAGATTTACTATTACCTGCTGATATGTATACGAATGCACAACCTGTTAAAGACCAAAAGAAATGGGAAGATACAACAAAGCAAATCCCACAACTCTATCAAGAGCAGGTGTTAATCCATGCAAAATAACAAAGTGGTTCTCATTGTTATCGATGCCTTGCGCTTTGACACAGCCTGCACACATATGGGGTTCTTGCACCATTTAGTCGAGCGTCAGGTAGCTGCTCGCTATAAGGTTTGCTCAGAGGTGCCTTCTTTATCAAGACCATTGTATGAGACGATTTTAACAGGTACACCCCCTATTGTACATGGCGTTACTAGCAATATGACAGTGCGTTTATCGAAAGGGCAAAGTGTCTTTCATATCGCAAAGGAGCATGGTTTAACTACAGCAGCCTCCGCCTATTATTGGGTGAGTGAGCTTTATAATAGAGCGCCATTTAATCATATGGAGGACAGGCTACAACTCGATACACATTTACCAATTGACAATGGTATGTTCTATTTTGAGGATCATTATCCAGATAGTCATGTATTTGCCGATGCAGCATGGTTAATGGCTCAAAAGCAGCCTGATTTCCTGTATATTCATCCAATGAATGTTGATGATGATGGTCACAAATTTACGGCAGATTCTGCTCAATATCGCAATCGAGTTTTAGCGATGGATGCTTTACTATCCTTGTTTATTCCAAAGTGTATGGCGCTGGGCTATGAGGTTATCGTTACGGCTGATCATGGCATGACAAGAGATGGTAATCATGGCGGTACCACACATGAGGATCGTCATGTCCCGCTATTTGTCATTTCAGATGCTGTAAAGGCAGGCATAAAAGAAGGCATTATTTCTCAATTACAAGTTGCACCACTGTGCTGTCATTTATTAAATATCAAGCCTGCTGAAGATATGGTACCACTCCTGTTAGAAGGTGTGTTTACAGCAAAAGAGGTTTAAATAATAGTAGTCGCTCTTATTATAAGGAGCGGCTATTATCCCCATGAGCCGCAAGTCATTTATAGAAAGAAGTGAGTGTGTTGATATCGAAGCGGCAATCCATTGCTTGGCTTTCGCCTTTTCTTGTATTACTATTACTGTTTTTCTTAGTACCGCTCCTATATATGCTCATTACAAGCTTTCAAAATAGTGAGGGCTTTACTCTGAAGCAGTATGAATCAATTTTTACGAACGACTACATTCTTCAAGGTTTTAAAAATAGTATTACTTTATCTGTTATCTCAGCTATGATTGCGTTACTTATCACCTTGTTTGCAGTTTATGCCATGATGAAGTTTTCAGAGCCAGTACGGGAGAAGATTTTAATACTTACGAACTTAACCTCCAATTTTTCAGGTATTCCGCTAGCATTTGCTTTTATCGTTTTACTTGGCAATAGTGGTTTATTTACATTGTTATTTGACAAATGGGATATTGAGGCGTTGACATCCTTTTCATTATACAGTTGGAGCGGTTTGTTACTTATTTACATTTACTTTCAGCTGCCATTATCACTAATGCTGCTATATCCCATTTATGATGGAATTCAGCAACAGTGGAAGGAGGCGGCAGCCCTTCTTGGTGCATCTAGCTGGCAGTTTTGGATGAAAATTGGTCTCCCTGTTATGCTCCCAGGAATTGTGGGAACCTTTAGTGTATTGTTCGCCAATGCAATGGGCGCGTATGCCTCTGCTTATGCATTAACAAGTAGTAATTATAATTTAGTGGCGATTCGTATCGGCTCCTTAATAAAAGGTGATATTTTTGCTCAGCCAGAGCTAGCCAGTGCCATTGCAGTTATATTAGCAGTGACAATGGTGACGGCCATGCTGATCAGTGAGTGGAGCATCTCTAAAACAAGGAGGAAAGTAAAATGAAAAAGCGTGGTTTGGCTGATTTCTTTTTCCTTCTGCTCGTGGGATATTTACTATTACCTGTGTTAGCAACAATGCTCTATGCGTTTGCAACAAAATGGAATAAAACAATATTGCCAGAAGGACTCACACTAAAATGGCTTTCCACATTGTTTCAGGATACCGATTTTATTCAGGCATTTGGTCGTTCAGTATTTTTAGCAGGGGGGGCAGTTAGCATTGCACTCCTTGTTATTGTGCCAGCCATTTTCGTCATTGTCCTATACTTTCCAAGATATGAAAAATGGATACAGATGGCAGTGGTGATGGTGTATTCTTTTCCAGGAATCATTTTAGCTGTAGGGCTTATACGCGTTTATAGCCAAATAGGTATACCGATGATATTTGTTGTTTTAGGGGCCTATGTTGTGGGAATTCTTCCTTATATCTATCAAGGTACACGAAATAGTTTAAGAAATATAGATGCGAGGCAGCTACTTGATGCCGCTCAATTACTAGGCGCATCCAAAAGGCAGGCATTCACAAAAATTTTACTGCCTACCGTTTATCCAGGCTTATTTGCAGGGGCATTGTTATCCTTCTCTGTCTTATTTGGTGAGTTTGTCTTAATTAATCTTGTTGTAGGTTCTCGCTTTGAAACCGTTCAAATTTATTTAATGAAAAAGCTTAGCACAAGTGGACATATTGCTAGTGCTGTTGTTTTCATCTATCTCGTGCTAATGGGTCTTTTAACATTCGTCATTGCTATCGTAACGAAACGATCGAAAGGTGCTACAAATCTATGAGTTATCTTGTTATTGAAGGGCTTCATAAAAAATATGGACAAGTATCTGTTTTAACCAATATTCATATGGAAATTCAAAAAGGAGAATTTATCACACTATTAGGTCCTAGTGGCTGTGGAAAGAGTACGATTTTGCGTATTGTTGCAGGCTTAACAGATGCATCGGCAGGTAAGATTTTGATTGAAGGAAAAAATATGAGTGGCGTACAACCGAAGGATCGTCAAGTGGGTATGGTCTTTCAATCCTATGCACTTTTTCCTAATATGACTGTGCTCGAAAATGTTGCTTTTGGTTTGCGTATGCAAAAAGTTAATAAGGCAGATATAGAGCAGCGTGTTCATGAAATGCTAGCGCTTGTTCATCTAAGTGAGAAAGCTAATGCTTACCCGAAAGAATTATCGGGAGGTCAACAGCAGCGTGTTGCTCTAGCCCGTGCATTAATTGTCCGACCTAAAGTACTGTTATTAGATGAGCCGCTTAGTGCGCTCGATGCTCAAATTCGCAAAAAACTTCAAGCAGATTTACGAGCAATTCAGCGAAAATTAAATATGACAATGATTCTAGTTACACATGATCAGGAAGAGGCAATGGCTGTTTCGGATAGAATATTTGTCATGAATAATGGCAGCATTGCCCAAAATGGTACGCCAACGGAAATCTATACGAAACCAAATAATGAATTTATTGCTAATTTTATCGGTCATTATAATGTTTTTCCACGCCAAACTTTAGAAAAAATGCTTGGAGCATCTTTAATAGAGCAAGCCACGAAATTTGCTATACGACCTGAGGCGTTACATCTCGATCAACGAGATGGGGACTTATGTCTCTTTGGGGTTGCCAAACAATCATTAATGAGCGGCAATATTATTCGTACTACGTTTGAAGGAGAAATGGCGTTTACAATGGAACAACTGCATCAACAAGGGTATTCGATTGAAATGGGAAAATCCTATAAGTGTTATGTCGCACAAGAAGATGTGATTGCGCTATCATGACTTACGCTAAACTGGAAAGATTTGAATTTATTTTAAAACAATTAGATTCTGAAGGGAAAATTATTGTTGCCAATATTGCCGATGCCCTTCAGGTAGCACCAGAAACAATTCGCCGAGACTTTGATGAATTAGAACAACAGCATTTATTATCAAGAGTTCATGGCGGGGCTATTAAATATACGAATGTACGTAATGAACCGGTATTTTTACGCAAGCTACAAATGCACAAGGACGCAAAGAGACAAATTGCTCGTATTGCTGCAAAACGCATTTGCGACGGCGATACTATTGCAGTAGATACAGGTACTACAACAGTACATATAGCCGATTTTTTACTAGCTGTGGAAGATATAACGGTTGTAACGAATTCAATTGCAGCAGCTATTCAATTTAATTTAGCCATAGAAGAACGACGCATGACAGGCAAGGTCATATTACTAGGAGGTACGGCGAATCCAAAACAATCTTCTGTTGCAGGTGCTATGACGTTAGAAATGCTAGATAATATGAATTTTGATAAGGCCTTTTTATCGTGTGGTGGCATGAGTGAGGGCATTGTTTATGATTACGATTTGGATGAATCTCTTATTTCAAAGAAAATGCTCAAGCATAGCAAAGTGAGTTATTTATTAGCCGATGCATCTAAAATTAATGGCAAATCATTTTTTCAAATCTGTCATCTTGATGAATGTACAGAAATTCTTTGCGAAAGCACTTGTCCATTAGAATGGCAGGCTTATGAGGAAAAATGGACGATATGTAATGGAGGGAAGAGTGGATGACAATTGATTATCATGTACATTTAGAAGAGGGACCCTATTCATTTCGCTGGCTAGAGCGTACTTCGCAGGCACTGGAGTTTTTTCATTCGGATGATGAAACGGAAAAAGGCTCTAAGCAACAAATGACCTGTCATTTACAGCGGCTAGCACAGCGCGTGAAAAATGGCTGTTATAGTGAGGAATGGTTAGATTTATATCTCGAACAGGCAAAGCAGCTTGGCTTACGTGAGGTGGGGATTGTCGATCACTTATATCGTTTTCAAGAAACGCGTGCCTATTTTGAGCGTTTTATGAGGCTGGATGATAGTGAAATTGGACAAATTCAGCGCTATTGGCTGGATCGTGTGATGACAGAAAATATGGACGCTTTTGTGACGACCATTCAGCAGGCAAAGGAAAAATGGCGTCAACATGGCATTACACTGAGACTTGGTATAGAGGCAGATTATTTTGTTGGTGGTGAGGAGGAATTAACGGCTTTACTAGCAGGTTATCCTTGGGATTATGTAATTGGTTCTGTTCATTTTGTTGATGGGTGGGGCTTTGATAATCCACAAACACAGTATCTTTTTGAGCAAATGGATCAACCCTCTTTACAACAAAATTATGAGCGTTTTTTTAAAGTAGTAGAGAAAATGATTCTTTCCAATATGTTTGATTTTGTTGCCCATTTAGATAATTTTAAAGTATTTAATTATCAGGTGGAGGATCGTGCGTTTCTTGAAGTTTGGTATAAACGTATTGCAAAGGCACTAACGTCTACTGAAACCGCCACTGAAATCAATGCCGGGCTGTATTATCGTTACCCTGTACAGGAAATGTGCCCGGGTCCTCGTTTTTTACAAACCTTACTTGAGCATGGAGTTGCCTTTACTGTATCCTCTGATGCACATTTCCCAGATGATTTAGGTAAATATACATTTGCCAATACAGAGCTGCTAAAGGGATATGGCGTTCAAGCTATTGCCTCCTTTGAACAGAGAGTGAAAAAAATGATGACGTTATAGGTTGAGTAAAGGGCACTAAAGCTTCAATGTAGTGCCTTTTATTCGTATTACATAAGTACAATTTTACTCGCATACAAATGATTAAATTCATTTTTATAATGTGAGGCGATTCAGATTGACATCTATTAAAGAACAACCCTTTTTACCTATTATTATACAATCGGGTCAGCATGCGTACGGGGTAGCACGCTCATTTTATGCAGCCTACCGCATGAAAAGTCTTGTCATTGAGCCAGCAAAAAAAGGGAGGACGATGCGCTCACTCCTTTTGAAAGGCTCACAGGGAATTGCCACGCAAAATAGCGGTATTCTGGATTTTCAATACGTTGAACATTTAGATGATCCTACCCGTTTTGTACAAGCGCTAGTGGGATTGGCCATGCAGTGCCAACAAAAGAAATTGATTTTATTAGTTTGTGACTGCTACTATGCAGAGCTTATCATTGAAAATAAAGAGCAGCTTGAAAAGTACTTTATTTTACCTTACATTGATCAGGCTTTACTAAATAGGGTGCAAACAAAGGAGAAGTTCTACAGGCTTTGTGATAAATATCAGTTAAAATACCCCAAAACCATCATTATAACAAAGGAACATCATCCAAATAGAGAAATTCCAATCCAGTATCCCATTATTATTAAACCCTCCAATACCGTGGCCTATACGAACTGTTCCTTTCCTGAAAAGAAAAAAATATATCTAGTGCACGATGCAGATGAGATGGAGCACATCATTGGCTGTATTTATCGTTCTAGCTATCAAGACACCTTAATCGTTCAAGAATTTATTCCAGGCGACGATTCCTATATCCGTGTTCTAGATGTATATGTAGGAAGAGATCGAAAAGTAAAATTAATGTGTGTTAGCAACAAGCTACTCGAAGATCCATCTCCACAAAACAAAGGTATTTCTTTAGCTGTTATGACCGATTATGATGAACAGCTAATGGAATCCATTCGGCATTTTTTAGAGGACATCGGCTATACGGGCTTTGCTAATTTTGATATGAAATATGATGCAAGGGACGGGAAATACAAGCTATTTGAAATGAATTTGCGAGCAGGGGCTTCAAGCTACTATGTGACCGCAAGCGGGTATAATTTAATGCAATATGTGGTGGATGATTATTTATACCAAGTTAATCATGAACGAACATATGTCCAGACGAAGCATGTATGGTCATTACTTCCTTCAAAAACACTATTTAAATACATGAAGAATGAAAAATTAAAAATAGAAGCAAAGCAATTAATGAAAGAAGGGCAATACACGGATGCATTACTATATAAAGAAGATATGAATATCAAGCGTTGGATAAAGCTGAAATTGTATCATTCATATTTACAGGTAAAATACAGCAAGTATTTTAATAAGAGCAATAGTTAGCAAATGTGAACTGATGGATAGGACATTAAAACTTTCAGGATAGAACGTCAGAACTGATGGATAATTACGCCTATCTCATATAATTAAGTCGAAACCTCGACATTTGAGGCGCAAACCTTGTAGGAAGTATCAACTATTCAGTATAATAATAAAATGGGAATTCAAGTGCATGGATTTCGTTTGAAAGGAGTTACCTGATTGCGATGAATGAGGAACAACGCTTAGCTAATCAACAAGTCAATCAACCAAAAAAAGAAGACAAGCCTGAAAAGGATTATAGTAAATATTTTGAGAGGGTCTTTACAGCTCCATCCTTAAAAGATGCTAAAAAACGTGGGAAAGAAGATGTGAAGTATCATAAGGATTTTAGCATTGCAGAAGAGTTCGCAGGAATGGGTAAAGATCGCACCTTCTATATTCGTACTTATGGCTGCCAAATGAATGAGCATGACACAGAAGTAATGGCCGGGATTTTTATGCAGCTAGGCTACACACCAACAGAGGTGATTGAAGAGGCTGACGTTGTCTTGCTAAATACATGTGCTATTCGTGAAAATGCAGAAAACAAAGTATTTGGAGAACTTGGTTTCCTGCTGAAATATAAACGAAAAAACCCTGAGATGCTAATAGGGGTTTGTGGCTGTATGTCGCAAGAGGAATCTGTGGTTAATAAAATTTTAAGAAGCTATCCACATGTCGATATGGTATTTGGTACACACAATATTCACCGTCTGCCAAACATTTTAAAAGAAGCCTACATGTCCAAAGAAATGGTCATAGAGGTTTGGTCTAAAGAAGGCGATGTTATTGAAAATCTGCCGAAGAAACGTCTTGGCTCCATTAAGGCTTGGGTTAATATTATGTATGGTTGCGATAAATTCTGTACGTATTGTATCGTTCCATATACACGTGGTAAAGAGCGCAGTCGCCGACCAGAGGAAATCATTGCTGAAGTTCGTGAGCTAGCGGCAGCGGGCTACAAAGAAATTATGTTATTGGGACAAAATGTCAACGCTTACGGTAAAGATTTTGAGGATATTGATTATCGTCTTGGCGATTTAATGGATGAATTAAGAAAGATCGATATTCCGCGGATTCGATTTACAACGAGTCATCCACGTGACTTTGATGATCATTTAATCGAAGTTCTTGCAAAGCGTGGCAACTTAGTGGAGCATATCCATTTACCAGTACAATCGGGCTCGAATGACGTGCTAAAAATTATGGCGCGTAAATACACACGCGAGCATTTCCTTGGTTTAGTGGATAGAATTAAAGCGGCAATACCTGAAGTAACCTTAACAACAGATATTATCGTTGGCTATCCGAATGAAACAGAGGAGCAATTTGAGGAAACATTGTCCTTATACCGTGAAGTCGGCTTTGACGCAGCCTTTACGTATATTTATTCACCGCGTGAAGGTACACCAGCTGCAAAAATGATTGACAATATACCTGAAGAGGTGAAAAAAGAGCGTCTTCAACGTTTAAATGAAGTGGTGGGTGAATACTCTCGCAAAGCATTAGAGCGTTTAAATGGTCAGGTTGTCGAAGTATTAGTTGAAGGCACAAGTAAACGACGCGACGATGTGTTAGCGGGCTATACGAGGAAAAATCGTTTAGTTAACTTCAAAGCACCAGCAGAAGTAATTGGTCAATTAGTGAAAGTAAAAATAACAGAGACTACATCCTATTCACTTACTGGTGAATTTGTGGAAGTCGTAAAAAATGAAAAGGTGGAAGCATAAATGACACAAGTCTTATATACAAAAGAAGATTTAATTAAAAAATCACATGAAATTGCACATATGATTGCAAATACGCCAGAGGTTGAATTTTTCAAAAAAGCAGAAGCGCAAATTAACGAAAATCAACAAGTACGTGAACGTATTGCAAGCTTAAAAAGCTTACAAAAACAAGCGGTTAATTTCCAACACCTAGGGAAAGAAAAAGCATTAAAAATGATTGAAGATAAAATTGCTAAAATCGAGGAAGAAATTAATGCCATCCCAGTTGTGCAACAATTTAAAGAATCACAAGGCGATGTGAATGATTTATTGCAACTTGTTTCAAATACGATCGCAAATAATGTTACAAATGAAATTATTCGCTCAACTGGTGGCGATGTTCTTCGTGGTGAAACGGGTTCATACGTAGAAAATACTCAACCAGGTAGCTGCTCTTAACAGATTATAGAAATCAAAGCTCGAATGCTGTCATTCGAGCTTTTTTTACGTCTTCTTCTATTGAAGCATTCAGCTGCTATAATAGACCTCTCATCGAAAAGTTTTAAATGATCCATTTCATTCTCTAAAAATATATGTTCACCCAATGGGCGCTACCTGCATATGATGGAGTGAAAAGAGTCGAAGGAGGAATTGCGCTGAAACGTTTACGACAAATCGTGACGAAAGCAGTAGTTGCCAAAGGGAAGAAGAGAACGGAAGAACGTGTAACATTATCACCAACAAATAAACCGACAAGTATTTTAGGGTGCTGGGTAATCAATCACACTTGCTCTGCAAAAAGAGTCGGGAAATTTGTAGAAGTAACAGGGAAATTTGATGTCAATGTTTGGTATGCCTATAGTAATCATTCGAAAACAGCTGTGTTTTCTGAAACGATTCACTATAAAGACAAAGTGAAGCTTCACTATCGAGACGGTGAAATTAGCGTTGGTGATGATGTTCGTGTACGTGTGATACAAGAACCAAATTGTATTGAAGCGATTATCTCTCCATGTGGTACAAAGTTTGAAATTGTAGTGGAACGTGAAGTAGTTGTTGAGGTAATGGGTGAAACAACAATTTGTATTAGTGTCCATCCACTAGACTATGAAGAAGATTGGAGCCTTAATGATGAAAGTTCATCTTCATCCTCATCAAGCTCTAGTTCTAGCTCCTCTTCAAGTCCTGAAGGAGAAGGCAGGTATGTGTTAGAGTCTTCATCGTTTCCTGATGAACGACCAAGATAAGTCTAAAAAACATCATTTTTTGATACATGCGAAATGCTAGCATCTTAAAAAAGGTGAATAAAGCGTTTCGCATGTATCTTTTGTTATAATAAATATATCTATAAGGCAAGAGCGAGGTAAATAGTGATATGACAACATATACACCAATGATGCAACAGTATCTACAGGTAAAGGAAGATTACAAAGATGCCTTTTTATTTTTTAGATTAGGTGACTTTTATGAAATGTTTTTTGAGGATGCAATCAATGCCTCACAAATTTTAGAAATTACATTAACAAGCCGAGATGCAGGCGCAAAAGAGCGAATACCAATGTGCGGTGTGCCGCATCATTCGGCTAAAAATTATATTGAAACACTTGTGCAAAAGGGCTATAAAGTGGCTATTTGTGAACAAACAGAAGATCCAAAGCAAGCAAAAGGTGTGGTCAAACGTGAAGTGGTTCAGCTTATCACACCAGGAACAATTATGGAAGGGAAGGCCCTTGATGGTAAATCTAATCATTTTATTGGCGCGGCAGAGCAATTAGATGACACAACATTTGGCTATGCTTATTTAGATTTATCAACAGGTGAGGCAGTAGCGTCTTCTATTGAAGGCGATGGGAAAGCCTTATTAATGCAAATGCAGGCTTATGGCATTCGAGAACTGATTGTAACGGATAGTTTGCAGCTATTATTAGCAGAGCATGCCGTCAATGCTGGTATCGTGCTTTCAATTGAAGTGAATGAAATGCCTATGCACAAAGCAGCAGGCTATTTAGAAGCTGTACCACAACCGTTACAAATTGCATGTCTTCGATTGTTAGCATATATTGATCAAACGCAAATGAGATCTTTATCACATATTCAGGCATTCACATTTAATGAAATGAAAAATTATTTGCGCATTGATTCTAGCTCAAAGCGCAATTTAGAACTGATTCAATCGATTCGTGGTGGCGATCAAAAAGGTACACTCTTATGGCTATTAGATGACACCGTGACAGCGATGGGTGGACGGAAATTAAAGCAATGGCTACACCAACCGCTTGCCACACGTTCAGCAATCGAGGCTAGACTAGCAATTGTTACGGATTTATTGGAAGAATATTTTGTACGAACAGAGCTTCAAGCATCCTTAAAACAAGTATATGATTTAGAGCGTTTGGCTGGTCGTGTTGCTTTTGGCAATGTGGGTGGACGAGATTTAGCCCAATTGCGTGATTCTTTACGCCAAGTGCCGACTATTCAGCAACAGTTGATGGGGTCAAATAAAGAAACATTACAGCAATTAGGTGCGGAACTTGATACATGCTCAGATGTCGAGGCATTATTAGCAAAAGCGATTACAGATAATCCCCCTATTACCATTAAAGAAGGGGATGTTATCCGTGACGGCTATAATGAACGCTTAGACGAACTTCGCTATGCCGCTCGTAATGGTAAGGATTGGATTGCCCAACTTGAACAAGAAGAGCGTGTGAAAACGGGTATTAAAAATTTAAAAATAGGCTATAATCGCATTTTTGGTTACTATATAGAAATTACAAAATCAAATATTCATTTAGCAGATTTAACACGCTATGAGCGAAAACAAACACTGGCGAATGCGGAACGCTACATTACACAGGAACTAAAAGAAAAAGAAGCATTGATTTTAAACGCTGAAGAAGAAAGCTTAACATTAGAGTACAACCTGTTTGTAGAAATTCGTGATGTATTAAAAACTTATATTCCGCGTGTCCAAGCACTGGCAGCAAACATTAGTGAATTGGATGTCTTATTAAGCTTTGCAAGCGTCTCAGAAAAATATCGATTTACGAAACCAGAATTTCATGGTGGACGTGCCCTTAAAATTATAGAAGGACGCCATCCTGTCGTTGAAAAAATGTTGAACAAGCAAATGTATGTACCAAACGATTGTGTGCTAGAAGAGCAGAATAATATGATGCTTATTACAGGGCCGAATATGTCTGGTAAAAGTACTTATATGCGTCAAGTAGCATTAATTGTTGTTATGGCTCAAATGGGCTGCTATGTACCTGCTGAAAAAGCGAAGCTACCAATTACCGATCAAATTTTTACTCGGATTGGGGCGGCTGATGATTTAGCGGCAGGACAATCTACATTTATGGTGGAGATGCTTGAATCGCAACATGCTATTATGCATGCAACAAAAAATAGCTTAATGCTATTTGATGAAATTGGACGTGGAACATCGACCTATGATGGTATGAGCTTGGCACAATCGATGATGGAATATATTCATGACAAAATAGGAGCCAATACGTTATTTTCTACGCACTATCATGAATTGACAGCACTTGAAAAGGATTTGCCACGCTTACAAAATGTGCATGTTTCAGCCACTGAAAAAAATGGTACGGTCGTTTTCCTGCATAAGGTGAAAAAAGGAGCGGCTGATAAATCCTATGGTATACATGTGGCACAGCTTGCTCAATTACCTGAGGAAATTTTAGCTAGAGCACGTGTATTACTTGAGAACTTTGAGGCAGGGAAAGAAGTAGTTGCCGAAACACAGGTGATAGCTGAACAACCAATACAGATGTCTTTATTTACAGAGGACGAACCGATTTCCCCAGCCGAGACAAAGGTGCTAAAGAAATTAGAAAAGGTAAATATTCTAGGTACTTCACCGATGCAGGCAATGAATATTTTATATGAGCTACAGCAAGAGCTAGTGAACGCTAAAAAATAAAGGAGTGATACGTTAGTGGGAAACATACAAATTATGGACGAATGGCTATCCAATAAAATCGCAGCAGGAGAGGTAGTAGAAAGGCCAGCTTCTGTTGTCAAAGAGCTAGTGGAAAATGCTATTGATGCTGGGAGTACGTCCATTGATGTTTTTTTACTAGAAGCAGGTCTCACTTCTATTCAAGTAATAGATAATGGTAGCGGTATGGATGAAGAGGATGCACTAATGTCATTCTCTCGTCATGCTACTAGTAAAATTCATCAGGAACATGATTTATTTCGTATTCGAACACTTGGCTTCCGTGGTGAGGCTTTAGCATCCATTGCCTCTGTTTCTAAAATGACATTGATTACATCAAATGGTGAATCTGGCACACATTTAGAACTTGAAGGTGGACATATCCTCACTCATAAACCTGGTCCGTTACGTAAAGGGACTGATTTAACAGTCTCCCAGCTATTCTTTAATACACCTGCCCGTTTAAAATATATGAAAACCATTCAAACCGAACTAGGGCATACAATAGACCTGATGAATCGCCTCGCACTTGGTAACCCACAAATAGCATTCAGATTATTGCATAATGGTCAACAACTACTGCAAACAAATGGCCGAGGAGATGTACAACAAGTGCTAGCAGCTATTTATGGAGTACATAATGCCAAGAAAATGGTGTCATTCCAAGGCGAGTCACATGATTATCGAATTTCTGGCTTTGTATCCTTACCAGAGGTAACACGTGCTTCTAAAAATTATATGACTCTATTTGTTAATGGTCGTTGGGTCAAGCATTATTTAGTACAAAAGGCCATTGTGGATGCTTACCATACGTATTTACCTATCGAGCGCTTCCCAATAGTTGTTCTATATATAGAGGGTGATCCTTACTTAACAGACGTGAATGTGCATCCTGCAAAACATCAAATTCGTTTAAGTAAAGAGGCTGAGCTTTTGAAGTTAATAGAGGAAACCATTCGTGAAACAATACGCAACATTATTCGAGTCCCACAAATGGAAAAGAAAGAAAAAATAGTTAAACCAGCTACTGAGCAATTAAACATTTGGAAGCCTGCTCCGAAGATTGATGTGGAGAAAATGAATGCCATCGTAGAAAAATTATATGATGCCCAAACCATTCAAGAAAACAATCTTGAACAGATAGATGAGCCTAAGCTAATTTCTACGGTTCGAGAGGAAAGTTGGCAGCCTACACCACAAATAGAGGCTGAAACAATTGATGAAGTAACAATAGCTGCACAGTCGGAAATATTGGAAGAGACGCCTACGAAGGAACCCTTTCCTGAACTCGAAGTAGTGGGACAAATCCATGGCACATACATTGTCGCACAAATGGAGGATGGTTTTTATTTAATTGATCAGCATGCTGCTCAGGAACGTATTAAATACGAATTCTTCCGTGAAAAAGTCGGTCAAGTTAATCCTCATGAACGTCAGGCATTATTGTTACCACTAACATTCCATTATGCAGCAGATGAAGCACTGATCTTACGAGAACACAGGCATGAATTAGAAGCTGTAGGCGTATTTTTAGAGGAATTTGGACAGTCATCTTTTGTTGTACGTGAGCATCCGAGTTGGTTCCCACAAGGGGAGGAACAGGAAATCATTGAGGATTTAATTGAACAGGTGTTGACAACTAAAAAGGCTGATATCAAAAAACTACGTGAGGCAGCCGCAATTATGATGAGCTGTAAAAAGTCAATCAAAGCCAATCATTATTTAACAAAAGAGCAAATGGAAACATTGCTACGAGATTTACGCAATGCAGATAATCCATTTACATGCCCACACGGACGTCCAGTGCTTATTCACTTTACATCATATGAAGTGGAAAAAATGTTTAAACGGGTTATGTAAGGGAGAGGGGGAAAATGGATGGGTGAATTTATTTTAGCGATTGATCAAGGAACGACAAGTTCAAGAGCCATTTTATTTGATAAAAAAGGTCAAATTGTTCATGTAGCACAAAAAGAATTTCAACAAATTTTTCCAAAGGCTGGCTGGGTAGAGCATAATGCCAATGAAATATGGGGTTCTATCTTGTCCGTTATTGCGGCGGTATTAACCGAAAGTGGCCATGAAGCAAGTGAGGTTCATGCGATCGGCATTACCAATCAGCGCGAAACAACAGTGGTGTGGGATAAACACACAGGTCAGCCGATTTACAATGCGATTGTCTGGCAATCACGCCAAACACAGGACATTGTGAATACCTTAAAAGAACAAGGACAGGAAGAACATTTTCAGCAAAAGACAGGGCTTCGCTTAGATGCTTATTTTTCAGCGACAAAAATTAAATGGATCTTAGATAATGTTGAAGGCGCTCGTGAAAAGGCAGACAATGGGGATTTATTATTTGGGACGATTGATACATGGCTTGTTTGGCGATTATCAAAGGGAAAGGCTCATGTGACCGATTACTCAAATGCAGCTCGAACAATGCTCTACAATATTCATGAATTGAAGTGGGATGAGGAACTTTGTGAGCTTTTAGCTATCCCAATGTCCATGCTTCCAGAAGTGAGAAATTCATCAGAAATATATACAGAAACGGCTCCAAGTATATTTTTTGGAGAAAAAATTCCGATAGCTGGAATTGCGGGTGATCAGCAAGCCGCACTTTTTGGACAAACTTGTTTTACCAAAGGAATGGCTAAAAACACGTATGGCACTGGCTGCTTTATGCTATTAAATACAGGAGAGCAGGCAGTGACATCGGAAAATGGTTTATTGACAACCATTGCGTGGGGAATTGATGGGACAGTGACCTATGCATTGGAAGGTAGTGTATTTGTAGCAGGATCAGCTATTCAATGGCTACGCGATGGACTTAGGATGATTCGTACAGCAGAGGATTCTGAATCCTATGCTAGAAAAGTAGATCATACCGATGGGGTTTATGTTGTCCCTGCCTTTGTTGGACTCGGTACACCTTACTGGGATACAGATGCACGTGGCGCCATTTTTGGGTTAACACGTGGAACATCAAAAGAACATTTTATTCGAGCAACACTAGAATCATTAGCCTATCAAACGAAAGATGTACTAGATGCAATGGAAGAAGCAGCAGGTACTCCGATTGAAGTACTCCGTGTAGATGGTGGAGCTGTCAAAAATCAATTTTTAATGCAGTTCCAAAGTGATGTTTTACAGCTACAAGTAGAGCTAGCAAAACTGAATGAGTCAACAGCACTCGGTGCAGCCTATTTAGCGGGGCTGGCGACAAGCTTCTGGCCAAACCAAGAGGCTTTATCTGCATTATGGGTGAGTGGGGAAACCTATCAACCTCACATGGATGAAGAACAAGCCGCAGCTCTGTATACAGGATGGCAGAAGGCTGTAGAGGCAACACGAATTTTTAAATCATAGCTATTGGGGGAGAAAGGTATGTTTTCATTTGAGCAGCGACCAAAAATTTTATATTATCTAGAGCACTATAGCTTTGACGTATTAGTCATTGGTGGTGGTATAACAGGTGCAGGAATTGCATTAGATGCCGCATCAAGAGGCCTTTCTGTCGCATTAATTGATATGCAGGATTTTTCAGCTGGTACGTCGAGCCGTTCAACCAAATTGATTCACGGTGGTCTACGTTATTTAAAGCAATTTGATGTAGGAGTTGTAGCCGAGGTAGGGCGAGAGCGTGAAATTGTTTATGATAATGCTGTACATGTCACAACGCCTGAAAAAATGCTATTACCTTTATATAAAAAGGGTTCACTCGGTCCCTTCACAACATCTATGGCATTAAAGGTCTATGACCGCTTGGCGGGCGTCAAAAAACATGAACGTAGAACGATGTTAAATGCTCAGGAAACCCTGGCATTAGAGCCTTTACTCAATCAAGATGGCTTAGTCGGCGGTGGCTATTATGTAGAATACCGTACAGATGATGCCCGTCTAACAATTGAAGTATTAAAAAAGGCTGTAGAATATGGAGCGCTTTGCCTCAACTATGCTGAAATGACGGAATTTATTTATGAAAAGAAAAAGCTTGTTGGCATTAAAGTGAGGGATCATGTGACGGGGAAAATGCTCAATGTCCATGCCGCCCAAATTGTGAATGCAACGGGTCCTTGGGTTGATGACGTACGACAAAAAGATAAAGTAGCAGATAACAAGCAATTACGTCTAACAAAGGGCGTTCATATTGTCCTCAAACAAAAGGATTTCCCGCTAAAGCAAGCTGTTTATTTTGATATTGCTGATGGTCGTATGGCCTTTGCCATTCCACGAGATGGCAAAACCTATGTAGGGACTACGGATACTGTCTATGAAGGTAATCCTGTACATCCAGTGGCAACACAGCAAGATGTGGATTATCTAATTGAGGCTGCTAAAAAGGTCTTTCCAACTGCTACTATCACAAGAGACACAATTGAATCCTCTTGGGCAGGCGTCCGACCTCTGATTTATGAAAAAGGTAAGGATCCATCAGAAATTTCAAGGAAAGATGAAATTTGGACAGCGCCAAGTGGTTTAATGACGATTGCGGGTGGCAAGCTTACGGGCTATCGCCAAATGGCTGAAACGATAGTGGATAAAATTGTGAAGTCCCGTCGCTACAAGCATGCAAGTGCCTGTTTAACACGTGAGCTAGCACTTTCTGGTGCAAAGGGAATTAACGCTATTAATTTCCCTGACTATATTGCCTATAAAGCGCGTGAAGGCGTACAATATGGCTTAAATTATGATGAAGCCAAGCATCTCGTACAAAAGTATGGCACGAATGTAGATGCCTTATTTGATCGGGTGAAATTTTTACATGAACATGGTAGTACAATGCCCCTTGCCTTACATGCGATGCTACTGTATGGCATTGAAGCCGAAATGGTCTATACACCAAGCGACTTCTTTATCCGTCGCACTGGTTTATTATACTTCGATATTGAAGCAGTAAAGCTTTATAAACAGCAAGTGATTCAGGTGATGCAACAACGCTTAAATTATACAGAGGAGCAAAAAAATAGATATATTGCTGAATTAGAGCAAGCCATTAACGATGCAACAAATTTTGTGAAAGAAGGGGAGTAAGGGATGGAGCGTTATATTCAAATGTCGGATGAACAATTTGTCTTCACGCGAACATTGGAGCCTTCAACGCCATGTATTGGACATATTCACATTTTGCATGGCATGGCAGAGCACAGCGGTCGCTATTTAACATTTGCGAAAACACTCAACGCAGCAGGCTATGTTGTGACGATGCATGATCACCGTGGGCATGGTGAAACGGCAGCATATAATGGGACATTGGGCTTTTTTGCTGAAGAAAACGGCTTTGAGCGTGTTGTAAAAGATGCTCATGAAGTGATTACACAACTTCACGTACCATACGCTAATGTACCATTAATTCTCTTTGGCCATAGTATGGGTTCTTTCATTACTAGACGCTATATTCAATTATACGGAGAGCAAGTAGATAATGTTATTCTCTGTGGCACTGGAAATGTGACAGCCTTGCATGCTGTAGGAAATCTAGTAGCCAAGGCTTTAGCAAAGGGACTAGGAAAAGAAACTGAAAGTAAGCTGTTAAATCAATTGAGCTTTGGTAGCTTTAATAAGCAATTTCCTAATCCGAAGACTGCCTATGATTGGTTATGTTCAGTACAACAAGAGGTGGAAAAGTATATCGATGATCCCTATTGTGGCTTTATTCCAACGAATCAATTTTTCGTGGATTTGACAACTGGCTTTGCCACACTAAATCGTAAAAGAGAATTAGCAAAAGTAAGAAAAGACCTCCCTATTCTCTTGATTAGTGGCAGTAAAGATCCGGTTGGTGAACAGGGGCTAGGCGTTTACAAAGTTGCTGAACAGTTAGCAGCGGTGGGTGTAGAGGATGTAACAGTTTATTTATTCGAGGATAAACGACATGAAATTTTAAATGAAGACAATCAAGAAGCGGTCTTTCAAGTTTTATTACGGTGGTTAGAAAAATATGATAGAAACTAAATTGCAGCAGGCAGAGGTCGTAGCAATAGTGGGACCGACTGCCTCAGGTAAAACGGCATTAAGTATTGAACTGGCAAAAAAATATAACGGTGAAGTCATTAATGGTGATTCCATGCAAGTTTATAAAGGGCTCGATATTGGGACAGCTAAAATTACCGAAGAAGAGATGGAGGGCGTTCCTCATCATTTACTTAGCTTTTTAGAGCCTACAGAATCTTTTTCGGTAGCAGATTATCAAAAATTAGTACGTGCAAAGATCGCGGAAATACAAGCTCGTCAAAAATTACCTATAATAGTAGGAGGCTCTGGCTTATATGTACAAGCTGTCCTCTATGATTTCCAATTTACTGATGAAAAAGTAGATGAAGAAGCACGAAAAGCCTACTATGAGGAATTAGCAAAGCTTGGCCCTGAGGCAATGCATGACAAACTAAAACAACTAGACCCTCAAACAGCGGAGACAATCCATCCAAACAATACACGTCGTGTTATTCGTGCATTAGAAATGCTGGAATTAAGCGGTGTATCAAAAGCAGCTGAAGCGCAAAATCGAGGGGAAGTACCCCTTTACGACCATGTTATTTTAGGTCTAGGTCAAAACATGTCCCGTGACGTGCTATATGACCGTATTAATCGTCGTGTTGATTTAATGGTGGAAAATGGTCTTCTGCAAGAGGTGAAGGGATTATGGCAGCAAAATATCCGTGGAGTACAGTCTATACAAGCCATCGGGTATAAAGAATTATATGATTATTTAGATGGCAAATGTACCCTAGAGGAAGCCCTTGATAGCTTAAAACAAAATTCCCGTCGCTATGCAAAAAGACAGCTTACTTATTTCCGTAATAAAATGGATGTCCATTTTATTACGCCGGATGATCGATTATAAGAATAAAGAAAAATTTCTAAAAATTACTAATTGATAAATTGGTAGAACGTGCTACTATAGGAATGAAGAGGTAGAAAGTTAGTAGGGAGGCTATTTGATGAAATCAATCAATTTGCAAGATACGTTCTTGAACCAACTACGTAAAAACAGTGTTTTTGTAACTGTATTTCTGTTAAACGGATTTCAGTTAAAAGGGACTGTGAAATCATATGATAATTTTACAGTATTACTACTTGATGCTGAGAATAAGCAGCACCTAATCTACAAGCATGCCATTTCTACATTCGTACCAGCAAAACAAATAGAGTTTTTAGAGACAGAAGTATAATAAGTTTGTTAAACAGTTAGTGTTCTCACACTGGCTGTTTTTTTTGCTACAAGCTATAATGATAGTGGAATTTGATATTTTGGAGGACAAAGTTTATGAAAACAATGGAAACAACACAATTATTAGATCTGTTAGATGCAAATGAGGACCTATATATTATCGATGTACGTGAAGAGGATGAAGTAGCCCATGGCATGATCCCAGGTGCTCAACATATTGCACTCGGAACTATCCCTGAACGTTTAGAGGAATTAGATGTAGAAAAGCCATATATTATTGTATGTAAGGCTGGAGCTCGTTCTGCCAATGCGTGTGCTTACTTAGAGGCACAAGGATTTGATGTAACAAACCTTGAAGGCGGCATGCTGGCTTATGATGGAGAATTAGAATTTAAATAGCTAGATTTTTAAGCCTTCGTGTTAGTATGCGAGGGCTTTTTTAGTATATCAAGTAACAATATTCTACCGTATTGCAAAAGCGTTGCAGTCGGAAAAGACAGGGAATAATCATACTAGTCATTATAAAATTCCTTAAGAAAATACATAAGAATCACCAATTAGAAGATTGATGCAAAAAAGCAGCTATTTTTTGTTTTATTTAAAAAATAACTGCTTTTTAATTTTTTGCATTTTTAAAAATAATCAGAATTATGTATATTTTTGTTGTAGTTAAACAAAGGAGGAATTGATATGCAAAGTACAGGTAGAGTGAGAATCCCTGAGGGAAAAAAAGTTGCCGTAAACATTGGTGTAGATTTTGATGCAGCATCTGTATGGTATGGCACGTTTGGTCAAACATCTCCAGCCTATTTGGCAAGAGGGGAATTTGGAGCTGAGGTAGGTGTGCCAAGATTATTGAATTTATTTGAGAAATATAATATTAAAACAACATTTTGTATTCCAGGACATACGATAGATACACACACAGAGACGGTTAAAGACATTATTAAAGCTGGACATGAGATATGCCATCATGGCTATGCACATGAAAATCCAACCAATATGAGCTATGAGCAAGAGGAAGTTATTATGTTAAAGGGATTAGAGGCCTTAAAACGAGTCGGGGTTGAACCTGTAGGCTATCGTTCACCAGCGTGGGATTATAGCCCAAATACATTAAAGCTATTAGAAAAATATAATTTTAAATATGATAGTAGTTTAATGGGGAATGATTTATATCCATATCGTCCAAGAGAAGTAAATGTCGATTTTGACAATGGCAACACGTTTGGTCCTCCAAGTGATATTATTGAAATTCCTGTTTCATGGTATTTAGATGATTTTCCAACTCAAGAATATGTGATTGGCGGGGGAGAGGGTCTTCGTTCAAACACAGAAGTATATGAGCGTTGGCAATCTATTTTCGATTATGCAGTCGAGCATGTAGAGGGGGCATGTTATATTTTAACCGTTCATCCTCAAACAATAGGACGAGCACATAATATACAGATGCTAGAAAAGCTAATTCGATACATGGAAGAGAATGGAGCTTGGTTTACAACACTTGCAAATATTTGCTCGGCATACGAGGAAAGTGCAAATTAAATGATCAGACAAAAAGGAGGAAATAAATCCATGCAAGTAAAGGTTTCGAATGTTCAATTTAAATTTGAAAGCTATTTATCTTTTGAGGATTTTGCCAATACGGTCCAACGAATTTTTAAAGATATTCCTTTAGAAAGTGATTATGTTTTATTCCCTGAACTCGTAACAATTGGTCTATTAACAACTTATGACGATTATCACACATTTACAAGTCAAGATAATCGTAAGCTTGCTAATTTTTTAAATGAGTATATTGAGCTGTTTAACACATTATCTAAAGCTAGAAATCAAATTATTATTGCTGGCTCCACGCTTGAGCAGGAAGGATCATATATTTATAATACAGCTTATATTTTTGATGGAAAAGGGAATTATGCTAAGCATAGAAAAACGCATATTTTCCCAGCAGAATCGAGTTGGGATACAAAAGAAGGCGATACACTTGAAACATTTGATATTGGACCAGTAAGAATTGGGGTAGCTATTTGCTATGAAATTGAAATACCTGAAATAGCGACAATTTATAGTAGACAAGGAGCGGACATCATTTTCTGCCCTTCCTATACATTTACTAAGCATGGTTTTTGGCGTGTTCGTCATTGTGCTGAAGCAAGATGTGTTGAAAATCAGTTATACGTTATTCATTCCCCTATTATTGGGGAGGTGGATGGGGTTATAGAAACAGGATTTGGATATTCTTCGAATTTATCCCCTTGTGAGCTACCATGGACACCTAACGGGATAATGGAAGAATGTACGACAAGCGATTTTGAGGTTATTACTTCTATACTAGAAATAGATACGTTATATGACAAACGAAAAAATGGTGTTGCTACTACTTATCATGATAGAAAACGGAGAAATGATATATATCAAAAATATAATAAGTAAGAGGTGTTTTTATGAAGAAATGGTTAACAGTGTGTTTATTCGTAGTTATGATCATGTTGGTGGCATGTAGTAGTACGGATGATTCAGGCAGCTCAGAGGACAAGCAATCCTCTGACGATCAGAAAACAATTGCCTTTTTCTCAGCAGGAGCTAGTAATAATTATTTACAAACAGGCATTAAAGAGGCTGAAAAGGTGGCAAAGGAATACGGGTGGAAAATTGAAATATTTGATGGCGGCTTTGATCCACTTAACCAGCTTAACCAGCTCCAAAATGCTGTAGCACAAAAAAAATTTGACGCCTTTTTAATTGAAGCAGTGGATGGCAATCAGCTATGTGATCTGGTTCAAAGCTCAGTTCTCCCTGCGAATATTGCCGTTTCAGCTATCAATATTGAATTGTGCGGAGCTGTTGATGATGCTGCTGAGGGAACCCTTACGTTTGTCGGTGGACAAGGTGTAAATGTTTATCAAGATATTTATAAGGATATTGTTGCAAACAATCCAGGTGGTGGGAAAATTGCCATTATTGGTGGACCGTCTACTGGGACCCCTTATTTAAACAATATAAAAGGCATGGAGCTTGAGATAGCCGATAATGATAAGTGGCAAATCATTGGCCCATATTCAACTGATTACACTGCAAATCAAGCGTTCCAAGTAACACAAAACGCTTTGCAGGCTCATCCTGACTTGAAGGTTATTTTTTCAAACTATTCAGGTATGTCAGCAGGGGTTGTAGAGGCTGTGAATGCTGCTGGTAAAAAAGGAAAAGTGAAAATTTATGATTTTGGCGGGGACGAGTGGTCCTTTGAAGCAATTAGAAATGGTGATATTGAACAAACCGTTATTATGCTTCCAAAAGAAGAGGTACAAAGAGGAATGGAAGCGATTAAAAATCATTTTGAAGGAAAGGATTATCAATCCTTTTATGATTTAACACAAGAGGAAATCTTACCAGGCACACCTTATGTAAATAAAAATAATATCGGAGATTTTGAGACAAAAGGGTTACCAGAATATTAGATGTAAGCCATCGTGAAAATATAGGGCAAGTTCACAGATTCTATTTAATCACCTTGTGTGCTTGCTTTATCAGGAGGAGAGTGATTTTATGATAAAGGCGACACCCATTATCAATATCACTAATTTATCAAAAAAATATGGAGAATTTTTTGCTAATCAGAGTATTAACATCACAATATCAAAGGGTCATTGTCACGCTTTTATTGGGCAAAATGGCTCAGGTAAATCAACGCTTATTGGCATGCTTTCAGGTAGAATTAAGCCTACAGAAGGCAACATTTTTATTGAGCAAAATGAATTGCATTATGGGGATCCTTATAGTTCGAGAGAGGCTGGCATTGCCACAATTTTTCAGGAATTAACCATCATACCGAATATGACTGCCTTAGATAATGTATTTCTTGGCTTTAAGGAAGGCAAGTCGATTTTGGTTAATCGAAAAAAACGGTTAGAACGATTTTATGAATTGAGCAAGCTTTTAAATACCCATATTTCACCAAATTCTTATGCCATTGATTTATCTGTAGCTGATCAGCAAATTCTTGAAATTATGAGATGTTTAAATTTAGATTCCAAAATATTAATTTTGGATGAGCCTACTTCTTCTTTAGCACAGAATGAGAGAGAGGCTTTATTAGAGGCTTTAATGGAATTGAAAAAAAGAGGAATCACCATCCTTTACGTTAGCCATCATCTAGATGAAATTATGAAAATTTGTGATTCATTTACGGTATTAAAGAATGGTGTAGTTACAGAGCATAGGGACATAGAGGGTTGGACAAAGCAAAAAATTGTTCATGCCATGCTTGGTGAGGAAATTGACAGCGATTTTAAAGAAATCTTAATGCAGGAGTATCCTCATCAAATTCCTTCAGAGGAGATTGTATTAGAGGTTGAAAATTTGGAGAGCTTCCACTTTTTAAAAAATATCTCCTTTACATTAAAGCGAGGAGAAATTTTAGGATTGGGTGGGTTAGTGGGCTCAGGCAGAAGTGCAATTGCTCACACGCTCTATGGGCTAGGAGAAGGCTGTAGGGGAACGCTTAAATTACAAGGTGAGTCTCTTAAAATTCCTTCTACACCAAGACAAGCAATGGGATATGGAATTGTATTAGCTCCAGAGGATCGGAAAAAAACAGGTCTTCATCTAGGTTTTGAAGTACATGAAAACATTCATCTAATTGATTTAAAACGTATTGGTTCCTATGGTTTTTTATCTACTAAAAAATCTAAAAATCTTGCGCAACAATATATTCGAGAGTTTAAGTTAACACGACCAATTAACTCCATTGTTAAAAATTTATCGGGTGGAAATCAACAGAAGGTTTTACTGTCAAAGGTTACAAGTGTTAACCCAAAGGTTTTAATAGTTGATGAACCTACTAGAGGGATTGATGTTGGCGTTAAATTAGATGTATTACGTAAATTAAAGGAGTTAGCGATGCAAGGTATGAGTATCATTATTATTTCCTCAGAGCTAGAAGAGGTAGTTGCTGTTAGCAATCGTGTACTTGTTATATCTAAAGGGGAAATTGTTAATGAATTAACGGGGAAAGATATTAGTGTTAAAAAAATCGTTGAATCAACGTTTTTGGAAGGGAGTCACCATACATGATGAACAAACTATCTGAAGAGCAGAATTTGACTTCTTATAGCAATAAAATTCTGAATTTTGGAAATATCAAGAATTTTGGATTTAGATATGGAGTAGTGTTCGCATTTGTAGTGCTAATTATTATTTCATCGATTGTTTACAATGGGTTTTTAAATCCTACAAATGTATTAAATATGCTAAGTCAATTAGCCATTATTGGCATCATGGCTGCTGGAATGACCTATGTTATGATCACTGGCGGCTTAGATATGTCCATCGGGGGATTATACGCTGCAACGGCTGTGGTAGCTGCAAGCTTAGTTGATAGCACGTCTATTTTTGTAGCTGTGATAGTCGGTCTATCCATTGGTCTCATTGCAGGCTTGTTAAACGGTGTGTTAATCACTTATTTGAAAGTTCCTCCCTTTGTAGCCACACTAGGAACAGGCTCTATTTTCACTGGCTTTGCATTAGTATACTCAAAGGCACAGCCATTTTTTGTAAAAGACCCAGCCTATAAGTTTTTTGGTTCGCATTATTTAGGACCAATACCCGTTTCAGTCATTATTCTAGCTGCTATTTTTATTACGCTAGGGATAATTCTCTCTTACACGCTATATGGAAAGGCTCTCTATGCAGTAGGAGGAAACCGTGAGGCTAGTAGATTAGCAGGTTTAAAGACAAATCGCCTAATCATTAGCACCTATATCATCTGTGGTCTATGTGCCTCAATGAGCGGTATCATTTTATCTTCTCGACTTGCACAGGGGCAGGCAAATATAGGAGAATCAATTGTTTTGGATGTAATAGCTGCCGTCGTTATTGGAGGCACTTCCCTTTCAGGGGGGCAGGGTGCAATTTGGCGAACATTTATTGGTGGAAGTATTTTAATCATGATTTCAAATGTTTTTGATAGTCTTTCCATCAGTACGTATTGGCAATCAATTTTTAAAGGTGCCATTATTATTGTCGCTGTTATGATCGATTTTTATGGTCGTTCGAAGATTCAGAAATAGAGAGGATGAATAAAATGCGCTTACACAATAAGGTAGCAATCATTACAGGTGCAGGAAATGGACAAGGGTTAGCAGAGACTGAATTGTTTTTACAAGAGGGAGCGAAAGTAGTTGCCACAGATATAAACGGGGAGGCATTGGACCTTTTGATGAAGCGCTACCCGAGAAGTGATCATCTTTTTGTGCATAAGCATGATGTATCCTCTGAAGCAGAGTGGGATAGCGTTATCCAAAAGGCCATTCAATTGTTTGGACGTATAGATATTTTAGTAAATAATGCTGGCATTCCCTCAAGAAACTCAATTATACAGGAAGATTTAGAGGGCTGGAATAAGGTTATGACCATTAATGCGACAGGTACTTTTTTGGGTGTTAGAAAATGTGCTGAGCATATGATAAAGCAGCGAGCGGGAAGTATTATTAATATCTCTTCGGTCTATGGAATTATTGGCGAAAAGGGCTATGTGTCTTATCATGCCTCAAAGGGAGCTGTCAGAAGCTTAACAAAGGCAGCAGCAATGGATTTAGCAGAATATAATGTACGGGTAAATTCTGTGCACCCTGGCATGATTAAAACGGAAATGACACGAGATCTTTTTGAGAATAACGAAAAAGCGAAATGGATGAAAGAAGTAACGCCTTTGCCATTACTTGGAAATCCTGTAGATGTAGCCTATGGTGTTTTATATTTAGCGACTGATGAAGCGAAGTTTGTAACAGGCAGTGAGCTAGTGATTGATGGTGGTTGGATTGCGAAATAAAAATTATTAATGGAGGTATTTATGACGAAGCGTATTCTCATTACAGGGGCTACTGCTGGCATTGGCAGAGCTACTCTCGATAAATTTTACCAGGAGGGTTTTCATATCCTTGCATGTGATATTAATGTAGCGGAAGGTAGCAAGCTAAGTGATATTTATGGTGCTCAGGTTGATTTTATAGAATTGGATGTTACAAATGAAAATAAATGGAAATCATTACAAAGATATATACATGACAAAGGCTATGAAATTGATGTATTGTTTAATAACGCTGGAATATTTTTCATGAATGATCTTACTACAACTACAGAAAAAGAGTATCAGTCTATGTTTGATATTAATGTTAAGGGTAGCTTTTTAGCATTAAAATATATTGCACCTATTATGTATAAACAGGAAAATGGCTCGATTATTAATGCATCGTCCAATGCAGCCTTTTTTGGAGCAAAAGGTTTAGGAATATACGGGGCTACTAAAGGTGCTATTCGAACACTTACAAAAAACGCAGCGATGGAATTTGCACCTTTTATTAGAGTAAACTCCATTCATCCAGGATATATCCAAACACAGATGATTGAATATGCAGCACAAAAATCAAATAAGACACCTCAGGATCAGGTAAAATATGTACCTTTAAAAAGATTAGGACGTCCAGAGGAAATTGCATCCTTAGTCTATTATCTAGGGAGCGAGGATGCTTCCTATATTACGGGTAGTGAAATTGTCATTGATGGTGGTGTTTCAAGCGGCCAGTCGATCTGGGAAGAGGAACATTGCTAAGAAGCTTGAAAGGGTGAGAATGATGTATTTATCGTTAAAATATAAATATCTTATTCTTACCCTTGTTGTATTTATTTTACCGTATTTTATGATGACCATAATTTATATAAATAATGTTGGCGAATATCAAAAGAAACTTTTAATAGAAACAAGGCTAGAGGTATTAAAAAAAATTCATTATTTTAATTCGTCTTTTGAGAGTAATCAAGCAAGTACAAAAGTATATCATGAAGTGTTAAATTCTATTTGGGGTAGCTACTCTGATTTTCTTTTATTAACAGAGCAAAAAGATATAAAATTCAGCACAAATTCCCATATATCAGAGCATGAGGAGTATTTTCTTAAACTGGAGCCTCAGAAAACCAATTACTATAAAATTGATTATTTGAATGTAGAACGAATTCTAATGTATTCATTTGATTCCTTTAATAATTGTTACTATGTTGTCATTGCTACGTCTGACTCCATTTTTAAAGAGGTAAATAATAAAAAGGAGGATTTAATGGCTTTTGCAATTGCTTCTACCTTACTGCTAACCATCATCACCTTTTTATATTCCAATAAAATAAGCACAACGTTACAAATGCTTATTGAACGTATTACCTCTTATAGAAAAGCAATTTATCATTTTGAAGATAAAGAGAAAAAGCATGTTTGGATTAATGATGAGTTAGATATTGCCAGTCATGAATTAAACCAAACCATTGCTTATATGGTAGAAAAGGAAAAAGGCTATGTTCGAGAAAACTATGAAGCGCAATTGAATAATTTACAAAGCCAAATTAATCCTCATTTTCTTTACAATACCTTAGATAATATTAATCAATTAGCCATGATTCATGAGGTTGAGGAAATTTCTACATTGAGCGTTGGGCTTGCAAAGCTTTTTAGATATAATACGGGCAACAGTGAAAATGAAACAACCATTGAAAAAGAGCTAGAGATTATTGAAGAATATATTAATATTATGAAAATAAGAATCTCTTATTTACTATTTGACATTCAAATAGAAGAAAACGATTTATTACAAAATGCTATTTTAAAATTTACACTCCAACCAATTGTAGAAAATATTTTTAAGCATGGTTACAACCATAAAGAAGCTCTATCAATAAATATCAAAATTTATCGAAAAAAGAATTATGTAATAATTGAAACTTATAATAAGAGCGAATATAACGATACTGCTAGAATAGCGATGCTAAATGATAAAATGAATGAAGAAAATCACGAAGGCAGTATTGGTTTAAAAAATGTAAATAGGCGTTTAAAGATAAAATATGGAGAAGCATATGGTGTAATGGTGCTAGTCAATGAGCAACAATACTTTGTGTCGAGAATTTTGTTACCATATAAGAAATAATATCTTCTAACGGTGAGGTGAGCTCTATGAATCTTTTTATTGTAGAAGATGAAAACTTTATTAGAGAGGGTTTAAGCTTTTTTATTAACAGAAATTTTATAGAATCCTTACGTGTTTATTCTTATACAACGGGGGAGGATATGCTGCTGGCAGCTAAAGAAATTGCTCCAGATATTGTTTTATCGGATATTAATTTACCCGGGATAAGTGGGATAGAAGCTGTTCAGGAGCTAAAAAAGTTTCATCAATTTAAGGTGATTTTTCTATCTGGCTATGACGATTTTCAATATTTACAAAGTGCTATTCAAATTGGAGCTGAGGATTACATTTTAAAGCCAATCGATTATAAAAACCTAAAGCTAAAGCTATCACAAACGATGGAAGCATTGAGCATGAAAAAGCAAGTAGATTATGCAATTAAATATAATCAATTATTAAATTTACTATTGGCCTTTGATCAACAAATGACAGATTGTAGTATCTATTCATTTGAATACTTTATGGTTAGTATAAATCAAACAAAAAATATCGGAATTTCACATGCTCATGAGTTATTTTACTTTAATATTTTTGGGGAACATATTGAGATTATGAATACCGATTTTGTATTGTCATATAGTCAGCATAATCATATTGTTCTTCCAAAAAAAGACTTACATGATTTAAATCAAACTGTGCTGGAGTTGCTTCTAAAGAGGCATCTAAATACTGATAGCACTGTGCTAAATAAAAGAAAATCCATTTTTGATAATCAAATCTTTACAGATGAATTAAAATTAAAAGAATTTATTGTGGTTTTACAAAATATAAATATTGATTTTCAGCAGAGGTTAGAAATCATGATTATGTTTTTATTACAATATAGTATCTATTTCAATTGCTTGGAAACATATCATCGCGCTCAAAAAATAATTGGTATCCAACATCAAATGATTAAAGAAGCCAATTTATCAAAAATAGTAAATAACTATATCATGCCACTCGTCGATAAAATACTTAACTTACATGGCAATAGGGATAATTTAGGTAAAAAAATAGTCGATTATATTTATACGCATTTTGATGATCCGCAACTAGATTTGAATTATTTATCAAACATCTTTAACAAAAGCCAAGCAAATTTAAGTATATTAATAAAAAAAAGCATTGATAAAAATTTTATCCACCTATTAAATGAACTTAGAATTAACAAAGCTAAGCAGCTATTAGATTATAGTGATAAAAGAAATAATGAAATTGCTTTATTAGTAGGTTATAGCAATGAAGAATATTTTAGTAAAGTATTTAAAAAATATGTTGGTATGACACCTGCTAAATATCGATCCATAAAAAAATAGAAAGAATGATGTACTGTAGATTCGTTCTTTATAGGCTAAACATGTAGAAAGTAGGAACCAGAAGAGAGTTGACAAATTGTGTGTGTTAAAAGAGCTTGTTAAAAAAATTCTGCAATCTTTAACAATGTTATTTCTCAGACTTTAGTAACTAGTAAATTTTAAATCATGTATATCGATGTTAAATCTATTCTTTTACTTATGTTTGGCATTAGCCATCCCGGTATAGGCTCATCTTTTTTTGAGAATAGTCATTTGAAGGGGCAAAGTGTATTCATTTTAAACTATATTGACTCGCTAACAATATTGGTTTCTATTCAATAGTTATAGGAACTATGTGAAATAGCTCCAAATAAAAATACTTTACTTTAATTGTTTCGTATTGATAGCAAGAAAGCTTTGTAGTAAATTAAAAGAAATTACATAAAAGCAATAGGTGCCCACTAGGGAGAATAGGGAATAAAGTGAAAAGCTTTAGCGGACCCGCCACTGTATAAGGGAATTTCATAGTGTATGCCACTAGCAAATTGCTGGGAAGGTACTATGAGGTGTTGAACTTGAGCCAGGAGACCTGCCTACATGCTTTAGAAGATATAGATGATGGAAAAGTCTGTAGTTTATTTGTCATGACAATAAACTACAGACTTTTTATTTTGTCTTAATGAGAACGAGAGGAGAAATAATCATGCAATTATTACAAGACACGATTCAAAACATTCAGGGGGCTGATATGAAAAGTATGGAGCAAGCTAGAAAGCGGATTGATGCGCTTTGTAAGCCCCCAGGTAGCTTAGGTAAACTAGAATCACTTGCCGTACAGCTCTCTGGTATAACAGGACAATTATATCCGATGGTCGACAAAAAAGTGATGATTGTCTGTGCTGCAGATCATGGTGTTTGCGAGGAAGGTGTAACCACGAATCCACAAGATGTTACGGTCTTTCAAACATTAAATTTTCCTAAGGGGGGTACAGGCGTTTGTGCGATTGCGGGGATTACCAATGCAAAGGTGGTCACAGTAGATGTGGGTGTAAAAGAAGATATTCCACTTGATGCAGGTGTCATTATTCATAAAATTAAATATGGTACAGATAACATGGCACATGGTCCAGCTATGGCCAAACAAGAAGCCATTCAATCGATAGAAGTAGGAATCCGTGTGGCCACTGAGGAAATCATAAAAGGTGCTGATGTACTTGGGACTGGAGAAATGGGCATCGGCAATACAACACCAAGTGCTGCGATATTAGCTGTTTTAACGGGATGCAACCCTATCGAAGTAACGGGGTTTGGTGCAGGAGTAGGCCAAGGAGGCATTGCCTATAAAGCAGCAGTTATTGAAAAAGCAATTACCTTAAATAAGCCTAATCCAAATGATGTTATTGATGTTCTGGCTAAGGTTGGAGGGTTAGAGATAGGGGCGATGACAGGTATTATTCTTGGCGCTGCTGCCCATCGTAAACCCGTTGTCATTGATGGATTTATTTCAACTATAGCAGCCCTCATTGCTTATAAGCTCGAACCAAAAGTAATCGATTATATCATTCCTTCCCATGCTTCAGAGGAACCAGGGGCAAAAATTGCCGCTGCCTTACTAGGCATTGAACCAATGTTGCACATGAATATGCGTTTAGGCGAAGGTTCTGGAGCAGCCTTAGCCTTTCCTATTTTAGATGCAGCTTGCTCGATGATGAAAAACATGGCGACTTTAGAAGGATCAATGCAGTTGTTAAAAAGATAAAAACAATAAAACAGCCAATGACTTAATTTTTGGTCATTGGCTGAATGGTGTTTATGCACGATTTAACTTTCGTAATGGCAAGCGCCACTTCATCATATAGGAAAGAATACGTAAAGCTGTAATCACTGCGAATAAAATATAAAGGAAAATGTCTCCTGTAAAAACCTCGAATCCGATTAGCAATCCTGCAAGAGCTGCCCAAACACCATAAACTTCATCACGGAGAACTAATGGTTTTCTTCTAGCTAATAAATCTCGTACAATACCCCCACCTGAACCTGTCAAAACAGCAGCTACAATGACTGCGCTTACTGGCATATCAAGCTTAACAGCATAGAGTGCGCCTTGAATAGCGAATGCTGATAAGCCAATCGCATCTGTGAAGTTACCCCAACGATGCCAATGTTGAATCAGATGATGCGGAAAAATAAAGAATATCGTAATCGCAGCAAGCGCTATTTGAAACATCATATCCTGTCCCCAAAGTGTTGTGACAGGTAGTCCAATGAGTAAATTTCGGATAGCTCCTCCACCAAAAGCAGTCACAATACCAAGTATATATACACCGAATAAATCGTATTCTTCTTCCATGGCAATAATTGCCCCAGAAATAGCAAAGGCAATTGTTCCTATAATACTAAAAACCTCCCAAGCCATCCCTTTCACCCCTTCTATCAATAAATAAACTTTATTAAAAGTTAAAAGACTTTTTACGTAACAGAATCTATGAATTTAATAGCCAAAATCGGTCATTAAATACGCATCTTGAAATGAGTCCGCACATTAGCTTAGCGTAAAATCCTCTTAGAAACAATAGGCAAGTTTTACAGGTGCACATACAAATTGATAAAATGTGATTAAAATAAAGAAAAACATTCGTCAAAAGCGTTCATATACCAGTAGTTGGTTAGGGAATTCTAGAGTGATTGAAGTCAATTTAGATAGTCAATAAATCTTACTGATTGAAATGCGAGACATTGTGAAATGGAGAAGAAAGAATGACGTTTACATCAAATTTATCAACAGAAACGCTATCGTTAGCGGCAAAAGTAGAGGAGCAAGTTCGGCCTTATCATGCCAATGTAGAAGAAATGGCGTTCTACAATCAGCAGAAGGTGCTAGCAGCTTTCAGAAAGCATCAAGTAAGTGATTATCATTTACACCCATCAAACGGCTATGGCTATGATGATGAGGGGCGGGATAATCTAGAGCGTGTTTATGCGGAGGTATTTGGTGCTGAGGCAGCCATAGTCCGACCTCAAATTATTTCAGGCACACATGCAATCACGCTTAGTCTATTCGGTGTTTTGCGTCCTGGTGATGAGCTGCTTTATATTTCGGGTCAGCCATATGATACATTGCAATCCATTGTCGATGGTGGTGATAAAGATACAGGTTCACTGAAAGATTATAAAATCGGTTATCGACATGTGGATTTACTAGATAATCAGGTTATTGATTGGGCAGGTGTAGAAGAGGCCATTACAGCACAAACCAAAATGATTGCGATTCAGCGTTCAAAAGGCTATGCCACACGTCCATCCTTTACAATTGAAGAAATTGCAGAAATGTGTGTAAAGGTACGTAAATTAGCTCCGAAAGCTATTATTTTTGTAGATAACTGTTATGGCGAGTTTGTAGAGGCGCAGGAACCTACAGAGGTCGGGGCTGACTTAATGGCAGGATCGCTCATTAAAAATCCAGGTGGAGGCTTGGCTAAAATTGGTGGCTATATTGCTGGACGCGCAGATTTAGTGGAGAAATGTGCCTATCGTATGACATCTCCAGGTATTGGAGCAGAAGCGGGGGCCACATTAAATACACTAGGTGATTTTTATCAAGGATTTTTCCTTGCACCACATGTTGTATCGCAAGCACTAAAAGGGGCGATATTTACAGCTGCAATGCTTGAGGAAATCGGCATGAGCACTTCTCCAAGCTATCACGCGAAGCGTACAGATTTAATTCAATCAGTATCGTTCCAAACAGCACAGCAAATGATTGACTTTTGTCGTGAAATACAAGCGAACTCACCGATAAATGCCCATTATGCTCCTGAACCAGCCTATATGCCAGGCTATGAAGATGATGTCATTATGGCAGCTGGAACATTTATTCAAGGGTCCAGCATTGAGCTAACAGCGGATGGCCCAATACGACCGCCATATACAGCATTTATCCAGGGCGGACTAACATATGAACACGTAAAATTTGCTATTTGCAGTGCGGTTCAAGCCATTCAAAAAGCATAACAAGATAATAGATAAAGCCTAAATATGAATAGTTTTTTACAATTTTTAATCGAATTGAAAAAAATAGTGCCAACCATGTTAGATAACCTTACATGGTTGGTTGACAGTAAAAAAATTTCGTTATATGATAAGCGGGTATTGGAGGAGGACTTAAATGAGTCGTGAAATTAGACGAACTATGCCGTTATTATCGATGAGTATCGTGATGCAATTAACAGAGCTTTCGGCAAGACAAATTCGTTATTATGAAGAACACCATTTAATTGAGCCGCACCGAACAGAAGGCAATCGACGTATGTTTTCACTAAATGACGTCGACACATTGCTTGAGGTTAAAGATTATTTAGAACAGGGTATGAATATGGCGAAGATTAAAAAAATATTTGCTAAAAAGAAAAATCCTGTTGCAACAACTGATGAGCAAGATTTAAGTGATTCAGAATTACGCCAAATTATGCGCGAAGAAATGCGTCAAGCACAGCGCATGCAAAAATCGTCCATCCGAAGAGGGGATTTATCTCGATTCTATTAATAAATAGGGTAGGGTAAACATAAAAGCTAGACAAATTATAGGAGTGTGGAAAACTGTGGGTAAATACACAAAAGAGGACATTAAACGTCTCATCGAAGAAAAAAACGTAAGCTTTATTCGTTTACAATTTACAGATATTCTTGGCACTATCAAAAATGTTGAGATTCCTGTAAGTCAATTAGACAAAGCACTGGAAAATAAAATGATGTTTGATGGCTCATCTATTGAAGGTTTCGTTCGAATCGAAGAATCTGATATGTATTTATATCCTGATCTTGATACTTTCGTAGTATTCCCTTGGACTTCTGAAAAAGGGAAAGTAGCACGTTTTATCTGTGATGTTTACACTGCGAAAGGCGAACCGTTTGCTGGTGACCCACGTAACAACCTAAAACGAATTCTTAAAAAAATGGAAGAAATGGGCTTCTCAAGCTTCAATTTAGGGCCTGAGCCAGAATTCTTCTTATTCAAATTAGATGCAAAAGGCGAACCAACATTAGAAGTAAATGACCATGGAGGTTATTTCGATTTAGCGCCAACAGATCTTGGTGAAAATTGCCGTCGTGATATTGTGTTAGAGCTAGAAGAAATGGGCTTTGAAATTGAAGCATCACACCATGAGGTAGCTCCAGGACAACACGAAATCGACTTTAAATATGCGGATGCTGTTACTGCATGTGATAACATCCAAACATTCAAATTAGTGGTTAAAACAATCGCTCGTAAACATGGCTTACACGCTACATTTATGCCAAAACCACTATTTGGTGAAGCAGGCTCTGGTATGCACTTTAACGTGTCACTATTTAAAGGCAAAGAAAATGCGTTCTATGATGAATCTACAGAATTAGGTCTTTCTGAAACAGCTATGCAATTCATGGCGGGTGTTCTTGCACACGTACAAGGTTTCACAGCTGTAACAAACCCAACAGTTAACTCTTATAAACGTCTAGTACCAGGTTATGAAGCACCATGTTATGTAGCATGGTCTGCACAAAACCGTTCACCATTAATTCGTATTCCATCTGCACGTGGCCTTTCAACTCGTGTTGAAGTACGCTCTGTAGACCCTTCTGCAAACCCATATTTAGCGATGGCTGTTATTTTAGAAGCAGGTCTTGAAGGTATTCGTCAAAGCCTAACACCACCTGCTGCTATTAACCGCAACATCTATGTGATGTCGGAAGAAGAGCGTCAAGCAAATGGTATTGAAAACCTACCTGCAGCACTTGATGATGCACTAACATTACTTGCTAAAGATCAAGTAGCACAGGAAGCATTAGGTGAGCATATTTATGCAAACTTTAAAGAAGCAAAAGAAATCGAGTTCGATATGTACCGTACAACTGTTCATCAATGGGAACGCGATCAATATTTAAAAATGTATTAATCATAAAGATACCGAGTGCCTGATAAAGGGTACTCGGTTTTTTTCTGAACATATTAGGAACGATGGGGTCATATGACAACCCCATCGTTATTTTAGTATTAGCGCATATGTTTATGATGGTGTGGCATATGGCAAGGGTTAGGTGGCATACCGCACATTGTATGTGTTTCACAGCATTCATTCACGACAGATTCTGTGCATGGGAAATAATACTGATGATCAATCATATGTTTGTTCACTGTTGTAACATGTGCAGGTTGTACGTGTGGAACAACTGTATGGATATAATTTGTGCGTACATATTGCTCTGGTGGTAAAAATTGTGGTGGATCATATTGCATTGGCATCATTTGTGGCGGACAGCAGTGTGGACCTTTTGCCGGATGGCGTCTTCGTTGAAACATGTTATTACCTCCTGTTTTGATAAGTTGTAGTTCATTATTAAGATATGAGATATACGTCGATAGGGTCTATTTATTTGCCTATTAATGCATAGGTAAATCTAACAAGTAACTAAAATAGTAGAAAATCTATAATCAATTTGCCTACGTCTTTGAGTGAAATGAAAGCATGACATATTGTTGAAAATGATGATGTCAACGGCAGGAAAAGCAATTTCGCAGGGCGAGGCGTTTTCCGTTCCATCATCGTCCTTTCCAAAGGGCGATGATCCTCCTCCTCGATCATGCTGCAAAACTTCTTTCATGTCTAACAGTAGTGAACAAAATAGCACATATTTTCAAAGTGAAGATAATGAGTCTAACAACCAGCCAAATGCGTGGTTTTCTACACGATGAATAGGTTTTTCAAATAACGTTCTTCCTAGCGTCATAATGTAAAATAAATTTTTATTAAAAAAGTATGTTTTTTGAAAAAATAGATATTGTCAATAAAACAATCGTACAGTATACTCTTTAATTGATAATGATTATCGTTGTCGATTATTTCTTAGGAGGAAATGTATGCCAAAATTATCACTGCAAAAAAAGAACTTTTTTGTACTTTTCACACTACTATTAACCTTCACGTTATTATTAGTTGGATGTGGGGAGAAAACATCGAACTCCAGTAGTTCACAAGAGAACGACAAAGCAGAAGAAAGCAACACTGAATCAGAATCTTCTAGTCGTGAGATTACACATGCAATGGGTACTACAACGATTGAAGGCACACCTACAAAAATCGTTACACTATATCAAGGCGCAACAGATGTTGCAGTTGCTATGGGCATTAAACCAGTTGGGGTAGTAGAATCTTGGGCAGAAGCGCCTGTTTATAATTATATGAAGAATGAGCTTGATGGCGTTGCAATTGTAGGACAAGAAACACAACCAAACCTTGAAGAAATTGCAAAGCTTAAACCAGATTTAATTATAGCTTCTAAAGTACGTCATGAAGAAATTTATGATCAGTTATCGCAGATTGCACCAACAGTTGCTCATGAAACGGTTTTCGATTTCAAAGGAACAGCTGAAATGATGGGTCAAGCAATGAATCAAGAAGATAAGGTGAATGAATTACTTGGCGATTGGGATACACGAGTAGCTGATTTCCAAACAAAAATCAAAGAGAAGCTTGGCGATAAATGGCCATTCCATGTTTCTGTTGTCAACTTTAGAGCAGACCATGCTCGTATTTATGTGACAGGTTATGCGGGTTCTATTTTATCTGAGCTTGGATTCCAAGGTCCTAAAAATTTAACAGATGATTCTTTAGAAATTGTGAAGCTAACTGACAAGGAAAGCATCACACAAATGAATGCTGATGTTATTTATATGTTTATGGAAAATGATGAGACAGTGAAAAAAACTTATGAAGATTGGACAAACCATCCACTTTGGAAAGAGCTTGACGCAGTGAAAGCGAATCAAGTTTATCAGGTAGATGAAATTAATTGGAATCTAGCAGGTGGTATTACTAGTGCTAATTTAATGCTAGATGATATTTATGACAAGTTTGAATTAGAAAAATAGTGAATGGAGGATGGGCTGTTAAAAGTGTTAGAGAATACTTGAATAACAGCCCTCTCATTGTAGTGTTTGAGCATAATTGAAACCTACATAAGCTAAATTGTGGATCAAGAAAGTTGGCATAACATGAGAATTATTCTTTCCAGTACACCGATGAAACAAATAGGTTTATTCATCAGCTGTTTGATTCTTTTGCTGGCATTTATATTCAGCATAGCTATTGGTCAAACGTCCATACCTTTTTCGTCAATCTATGATGCTATTTTTCATTTTGATGCTGCTAACAAGGAGCATGTCATTATTCGAACATCTAGATTTACAAGAGCTGTGATCGCTACAGTAGTTGGCGCAAGCCTTGCCATTGCGGGCGCATTAATGCGAGCATTAACAAGAAATCCTTTAGCAGCTCCTGATATTTTAGGTATTAATGCAGGGGCCATATTTTTTATTGTCAGTGCTATTACTCTTTTTTCCGTTCAATCTTTAATGAGCTATATGTGGATTGCCTTTTTAGGGGCAGGTGCAGCGGGGGCGATGGTTTTTTTCCTAGGCTCATTAGGAAGAGATGGGTTAACACCGATAAAAATAGTATTAGCTGGTGCAGCGATTACAGCTCTATTTGTCTCGTTTACGCAGGGGCTTTTAGTCATAGATGAACAAGGTTTACAAAGTGTCCTGTTTTGGTTAGCGGGTTCTGTATCGGGGCGTAGTATTGAAATGCTCGTGCCTGTCCTACCGTTTATTTTAGGAGTGACAGTCGTGGCAATATTTATGGGGCGTTCAATCAATATTTTACAATCAGGAGATGATATTGCCAAAGGATTAGGACAACGAACAATGCTCACGAAAATCACGCTAGGCATAATTATTATCATACTGGCAGGCAGTTCAGTAGCTGTTGCAGGTTCAATAGGCTTTATTGGCTTGATTGTCCCTCATATGGCGCTCCATCTTGTTGGCACGGATTATCGCTGGATTATTCCCTACAGTGCCGTGTTGGGAGCAATATTGCTACTGTTGGCTGATATTGCGGCAAGATATGTGATTATGCCATTGGAAATGCCGATTGGTGTCATGACAGCCTTAATCGGAGCTCCTTTCTTCATTTATATTGCACGAAAGGGGTTAGCAAAAAATGCCTAATTATGTGTCGGTTCGAACGAAAACTAATCGTATATCTTTTCAAATTGCTAAAAGAACGGCTTGGATTCTACTACTATTAAGCTTATTATTAGTCCTCATAACGGTTCTTGGTTTATCTGCGGGGAGCGAGTTTATCCATCCTGTCACTGTGGTGAAAGAATTATTAGGCTATGGCAATGGAGATTACGATTTTGTCTTACATACATTAAGGCTCCCGCGTGTGTTGATGGCCTTATTAGTTGGTGCTGCGCTGGGAGTGGCCGGTTTAATTTTACAAGGAATTATCCGTAATCCTCTTGCTGCCCCAGATATTATTGGTATAACGAGCGGAGCATCGATGGGGGCAATTATTTTTATCGTGTACTTTATGGGATCAGTCAGCATTCAATTTTTACCGTTAGCTGCTATATTAGGTGCTGGTATTGTCTCCTTCATTATTTACCTACTATCATGGAGAAAAGGAGTCACACCAATTCGAATGGTACTAATTGGAATTGGCATCTCAGCTTTAGCAAAGGCGGTTGTGACGATGCTGCTTGTAATCAGTAATGTAGCCGCTACAACGAAAGCCTATTTATGGCTGACAGGTAGTTTGTATGGGGCCAATATGCAGGATGTCTATTTGCTATTACCGTGGCTAGTCATTTTAGTGCCACTAACATTTATTTTAGCAAGAACGGTGAATGTGAAGGAATTAGGCGATGAAATAGCGATAGGGCTAGGAGTTAAAGTACAAGTGTATCGTTTACTTTTTCTACTCATTAGTGTCATGCTAGCTGGTTCTGCAGTAGCTTTTGCTGGTGGCATTGCCTTTGTGGGATTAGTGGCTCCTCATATGAGCAGAATGCTTGTTGGGCGTTCCTTTGCAGGATTAATTCCTGTGACAGCTATTATAGGTGGAATCATTGTCATTGTGGCTGATATGGTGGCACGCACAGCCTTTTTACCAAAGGACTTACCTACAGGAGTCTTTACTGCTGCAATTGGCGCACCATTCTTTATTTATTTATTATTTAGAACGCGCAATCAATAAAGCTTTATGATAAAAAAGTTAAAAGCGGGAGAAGAAGGTGACAGGAATTTGAAACATGTCTTAGAAGCACAAAATTTACATGTAAGCTATGGAGAAAATCTTATTTTAGAGGATTTGAATCTTCAAATACCAAAAGGAAAAATTACAGTACTAGTTGGGGCCAACGGTTGTGGAAAATCTACACTACTTCGGACATTTGCACGATTACAAAAAGCGAAGTCGGGTGAAATTTTTTTAGATGACAATAAACTAGATGCCATTTCAACGAAAGAGGTAGCGAAACGTTTAGCTATTCTACCGCAGGGCCCTGTTGCACCAGAAGGATTAACTGTTCAGCAATTGATTAAGCAAGGTCGTTATCCACACCAAAGTTGGTTAAAGCAATGGTCTACGGAGGATGAAAAAATTGTTAACAATGCGCTTGCAGTAACACAGATGACTGAATTTGCCGATCGTCCAGTAGATGCATTATCAGGTGGTCAGCGGCAACGTGTATGGATTGCTATGACATTAGCGCAAAAAACAGATCTTATTTTACTAGATGAACCTACAACTTATTTAGATATGGCTCATCAAGTAGAAATTTTAGATTTACTATTTGATTTAAATGACAAGGAAGGGCGTACCGTCGTTATGGTATTACACGATTTAAACTTAGCCTGTCGCTATGCCCATCATATTGTGGCGGTACGTAATAAACAGGTTTATGCCCAAGGCAAGCCAGAGGAAGTGGTGACAGCAGAGATGGTCCAGGCTGTTTTTCGTATGGATTGTACCATTATTAAAGATCCGCTTTTTGGTACACCTTTATGTGTGCCACATGGCAAGGGGCGAACAGTTCAAACAGTGGAATTAGAGGAGGTAGGGATCTGTTGAGCCTATCACTGTCAGCTGAAGAAACATCCGTGTTACTAAGAGAGTATCGATTGTCGATAGAGCCTGCAGTAGATGCTACATACTCTTTATATGCCAAAAATTTATTGGACAATGAACAAGCTCTAGATTATTTACAAAAAATTGCCCATTTCTTTCAATCGCCTTCTATTCTAGTTACGGCATCGTTGTTTGCGAAGCGCTATAGCGTCTTAACGATAGCTTCAGCCTTCTATGCTATGTCCAGATACGATAAAGGACTACATTGCAGAATTGAAAATATGTGGGTAGAAGCGGAATCTTCAAAACCTTGGCTTCCTACTATTCGGCTAATCGATCGCACAGTGTCAATACCTACAGAAGACCGTGAAAAATGGCGTGATGAGGTTCTTAGAGAAATCTTTGCGAATAATTTAGCGAAGGTTTGGCAGTCATTAGCGAAAATAAGTAAAATTCCAAAAACAATCTTATGGGAAAACACAGCTATTTATGTGAATTGGCTCTATGAAACGAAAATAGGGGAAGGAGCCAGTGAGCAAGAAAAGGCTCGTATACAAGAGGATTATCACTATATTGTAAACCTAGCACCAGGCTCCATTTTTGGAGAGAGAAAAAATCCTTTGACGGACTATTGTGGTCCTAAAGTGACAATTATGGAATCGGAGCAACCTGTACGCTTGAGAAAAACATGTTGTTTCTATTATCATACCTCTGATGAAGCAAATGATTATTGTATCTCCTGTCCAAAAATAAAAAGATAATCATAACAACAAAATCTCTAAACCACCAAAAGTGAGTAAACACTTATAGCATTTCATAGGTGTTTATTCACTTTTATTTTTGACCATCAATACCTGCCATTAAATAAGGAATTGCAGGTTTGATAAATTCTTCGGGCTGTATCACCTGATTGCTAGTTCTCCATTCTATAGAAGCGCCATAGATTCCCCAGCTTAATATTACAGCAGTCATTTTTAGCGCTTCGTTCTCTGTCGTTACATTTTGTTTCAATAACATTTTGTAAAAGATAATTTCAAGCTGCTCTCTAATAATGCGAGCAATTGTCTCTTCATAGCCTCTATGACAACGATTAGACAATGACTTTTGAAAATTAGTTATCGCTTTAAAGAGAATAATGAAAGCTCCTTCATTAAGTTTGTTATGCTCTAGAAAGTCATCATTCAAATTAATTAATAATACTTCTGATAGGACCTTCTCTAACAAATCATATATATCTTCAAAGTGATAATAAAAAGTCGCACGATTAATCATGGCCTCTGTCGTAATATCTTTAACCGTTATATCCTTGAACTCTTTTTTACTAGAAAGTGCAATGAAAGAATCCATGATTAATTTACGAGTCCGTATAACACGAAGATCTGTCTTAGATGAGGTCATTACTTACACTCCTTTTTAAACAATTTCTTCAAAGTGTTGTATAAACAACAATTCAAATAGATTATTGGTTTATTGATGATTTTATTATGAATAAAATACAACTGTAAGGCAAATAAGAGAGTTATATATTTATATTTAATGAAAGTAAGAAAAGGGGATAGTCTATTGAAGAATCATCCAATGGTTTGTGATTTAGAGACAGGTGTATGTGGAGTAGCTGGCGAGGAGGAATTGGGGATAATTGATTTTAATCAACCAAAGAAATCCATTGAAGTATACTATGTAACGGATCCAATATGTTCTCATTGTTGGGCACTCGAACCCGTTCTTCGACGTTTTATCGAGCAGTACGGACACTATTTTAACTTTCATACGATTATGGGAGGATTACTAGAAAAATGGGGTGATGGTCCAGTAGACCCTGCTAATGGAATATCTGGACCTGCTGACGTTGTAGGACACTGGAGAGAAGTTGGAGAATATTATCGCATGCCAATAGATGGAACAGTGATGATGAACAATCCAGTGCAATCATCCTATCCACCATCTCGTGTTTTTAAAGTGATTCAAAAAAATCAGCATGATGCTATAGCATTTGAATATTTGCGCAGAGCAAGAGAAGCGCTATTCGTATTTAATCAAAATATTGCAGATACATCCGTTATGATTGACATTGTAAATAAACTGGGGCTTGATGGAGTGGCTATTGTAAACGAATCAGAACAAACAAGCGGGCAACAGTTATTAAATGAAGATTTTGACCTTGCAAGAAACCTAGGCGTAAGAGGATTTCCAACTATTATTATGATGAATGAAGATAATAAAGGGTTGAAAATTGTTGGTGGGCGTCCATTTGTAAATTATGTGGAAGGACTCAAACAGGTTCTCAATTTTGAAGAGCTGCAACCAAAACAACAGCCATCTCTTTTAAGCTTGCTTGGAAAAGAAAAGCTTCTATTTTCGAAAGAAATTGAAGTTATGTATGATTTGGAAAAGTCAGAGGTTATATCTTATGTGAAAAAAGAGCTTTCATCAGATCAATATGAAATGAAGGAAATACTTGGTGAATGTTATATTACTACTAAATAATGAGGAGAATGGCAATGACATACGTATTACACGTAGATTTTAAATTGGATGGACCATTTGGTGATGTGATGGCAGAAGCGTTTTCTGACTTAGCAAAAAGTATTTATGAAGAGGAAGGACTTTTGTGGAAAATTTGGACAGAGAGCCCTGAAACAAACGAAGCGGGCGGCATCTATCTATTTGAATCAAAACGCACAGCTGAACAATATATAGCAATGCATTCAAAAAGGCTAGCTGAATTTGGAATCACTACTATCAACGCAAAAATCTTTGCTATCAATTCAAAACTGACTGAAGTTACGAAAGGTCCAATAAAACAATTAAAAAATCACTGATGCATCATAGAATTACTAGCTAATTCAAAGGAGTCTAATTTCTAATTAAGAAGTTAGACTTTTATTTGATGAATGTATAAATATTCTGAATATTGTGAGGTTGAACCAATTGCGTTGTAGCGTTTACAATAGTTTTATATCACGTTTATGTTATAAAAACATGAATAATTTGAGTGTTTTTCTGTTTAATGCTCAATACTTCAAAGCTTTTAAAATCGTTCTATAGCAGAAGGAGGGATGAGATGTTGAATGAAAACAACATATTTTTGCTTATATAGTAGTACAACAATTGATAAATAAATGTTTCTTATAAACACTATTTTAATTGTTGTTATGCAAAATACATAAATTATTGAGATTAAAAGAGATGAGGTTTTATAAAAAAATGAAAAAGTATTCTGTTGCTACATATTTTTACTTCATTATTCCGTCTTTAATTGGTGTCTTTCTATTTATGACCCCCATTTTAACGGAAGAGGGCTGGAAAGTACCCATTGCCATATTAGCCAATGTTTTAGCGGGGATTGTGGCCCCGATCATTAGCTATTTTACAATTGGAATGTTTGCCATCTCTGCAATTGGTGCACTTATAGCGAAATTTATCCCTCGTAAAAATGCTAAAGAACCTAGTATGTTGGATACATTGTTTTATGTTAATTGGTTTTGGACAATTACTCGTATTATCGGTTTAGCCTTTGCTTCAATGGTGGTCTTCAATTTTGGACCTTCTGCCATCAATAATGAAAATACGGGTGGACTTCTCATGGATCCAAATGAGGGACTTGTGACGTTTTTATTTACCATTTTTTTGTTTGCGGGTTTCCTTTTACCATTTTTAACAAACTTCGGTTTACTTGAATTTTTCGGGACAATGATGGTGAAAATTATGCGGCCACTGTTTAAAAGTCCAGGGCGTTCTTCAATCGACGCTCTTACGTCATGGGTAGGTGATGGCACAATAGGTGTGTTAATGACCAGTAAACAATATGAGATGGGGAACTACACAAAAAAAGAAGCTGCGATTATTGCCACAAGTTTCTCAGTAGTGTCCATCACATTCTGTATCGTTGTATTGGATACTGTACATTTGGCACGCTATTTTATTCCTTATTATTTGACAGTAGTACTTTGTGGAATTGTATTAGCCATTATTATGCCTCGAATCTATCCACTTGCGAAAAAGGAGGATACGTATATAGATGGGACACCAGTGGATTATTCACGTGAGAAATTACCAGAGGGCTATAATTCTGTTTCACATGGTTTAGAAAATGCACTTGCTATTGCGCATGCAAATCGTGATCCTCGACAATTTTTCAAAGACGGTTCTAGAAATGTAATTGATTTATGGGTGGGTGTGGCCCCTATTGTTATGGCTTTTGGGACAATTGCCTTAATGCTTGCTGAATTTACAAGTATTTTTGCGATTTTAGGAAAACCGTTCGAGCCAATTTTAACTGTCCTTGGCTTGCCTGAAGCGGCTGAAGCAGCGCAGACAATGGTCGTAGGCTTTGCCGATATGTTTCTACCCTCTATTTTAGGTGCAGGGATTGAATCGGATGTTACTAGATTTGTTATCGCTGTTGTTTCTGTGTCACAGCTGATCTATTTGTCTGAGGTAGGTGGACTTATTTTAGGTACAAAAATTCCATTGAAGTTTTTGGATTTAGTCGTCTTATTTATACTACGTACGCTTATTTCTCTTCCAATTGCAGCATTGGTTGGTCATCTACTCTTCTAACTAAAATGCCAAGTCTTAAATGGACTTGGCATTTTTCATAAACAGATTGTGATCGATTTTCTTTAGACGTCTCCATAACGTAAGCATGTAGATAAAGAGTACAAAAATGATAAGATAGGCACTTAACATGGAGCCTTCCGTATTTCCCATAATGTTGAAGAAATTATTCAGTCCATGGAAAATAATTGTTACGATAATTGATTGACCTTCCAATACAAGTAAAGCTAGAACAAGGCCAACTAAAAGAGCATAGATGATTTGAAGAATCGTATCTTCTAGAGATTGGCCACCTAGTAATTGTAACGCATGTGTGACGCCAAACAATATACTAGAAATCCAGACAGCAGAAAAAGCCCCTTTTGCTAATAGCATGCGTAGCATAATGCCTCTAAATACAGACTCCTCAATAAACGCTACTATGAAAATTTGCATGATAAACATGACAATTAAATCACTAATAGATGTCATATTCAATCCTTTTGTGCTTACTAAGATGATGCCTAAAATAAGAAGAAGTGGTAAGGTGATGAAGAAATGATTCTTTTTAATAGGATAAAAGAAATATACTCTCCATTTCTTTTTCGCCGCTATATACATGAAGAGCCCTAATGCAAATGGGATTAACAGCGCAAACTGTAGAAAAGGGCTTAAAGGTTGTTTGATAGAAACAAAGGCACCATTTAAAACATAGAAAAATATGAGTAGAGACTCTAAACCAATTATTTTTATCAACATTTTTGGGTTCATGTTATTATCTTCCTCCTATTCTATTTATACAGGATTGACAGAAACCTTTCGCATACTAGCTGAAATAACTAGATAGAGGAAAATACTAAAAACAAACATGCTCCCTAAAATCGCTAATATAGATGAATTGGCTAATAGTTTATACAACGGAGAATACCATTCAAAGATCACCATTAATATAGGTATTAATGCAAGGAAACCAATTAAGCTATAGCCTCCTAGTATGCCTAAACGATAAAAAACAACGTTAAGGAGAAGGCCAGAACTTAGACAAAATAAAAGCAAGACCGTATCCAATACTACTGTTTGTAAAAATGAATGGGTAGTATCAAAAAATAAGATAGGGTGGATGATAATAATATCTTTGATATTGAATAGGGTAGAAACATAAGAAATGATTTGATGAGCACAGGCAATAATCAAGGCACCGACCAGACTCCAACTGATAAAAAATAGCCCGACATACAACATATATTGCTGACGACTTAATCCTAGCTTTAAAAAATAGGGTAAGGTTTTATTGAGAAGTTTTGTTGCCATCATACTGTAAAAAATATAAACAGGAATTGAAATAGTCATAGCAAATGATACATATTGACCAAAAAATGCATCTAAAAAAAATGACAAAAGCACGATAGAAAATAAAATGCTCCAAAAAATAATATTTTGCTTCTTATAGCTTTGAAATAAGATATAAAAACTGCCTTTCATCGTGTTCATCGCCCCGGCCTCACTTTCTGTTTACTTAAATAGACGAGCATATCTTGTAGAGAGACAGATTCAAGCGTAATGTTCTGATCTTCAATGGATTGACCATTTGCGAAGACAATAGCTGTCATCTCTTGCATAAATGTATGTTGATAGATTACTTGTAAATCCCCAATTGCTCTCTCAACATCTGAGGCATTGCCTTTTACAGCCACAATATGCTTTCGCCATTCATCAGTGGTCTTTTGGAGCAAAAGTTCGCCCTCATGTAGAATGAAAATTTCCTCAAATAGCTCGCTTGCCTCATCGATTAAATGTGTAGATAGAATAAATAATCGCGGATTTTCTGTTTGCTGCTCAATTAACAAATCATAAAACATATTACGCGCTGCTACATCTAAACCGATATAAGGTTCATCAAATATAGTTATAGCTGTACAACTCGCAAAGCCTGTAATAATTCCAAGTGCAGAGACCATCCCTTTTGAAAGATTACGCACTTTATCTTTTGGATTCAGGGCAAATACTTGTAGCAGTTCTTGAGCTAGCTCTTCATCCCATTTTGGATAAAAGAAGTGATTGGCCTTTAATGTTTGGGCAATGGTCATTTCTTCTTGAAAGTTGCCACTTTCAGCGACAAAGCAAACATCACGTAATGTGGAAGGGGCATTGAAGACATTTTCTCCGTTAACTAAAATTTCTCCGCTTGTTGTAGAGATGAGGCCTGATAATAAATTTAAAAAAGTTGTTTTACCAGCTCCATTGTGACCTAAAAGGCCAATAATCTTTGGTCCCTCCATGGTGAAAGAGATATTTTTCAAAGCTGCTTTATGTTTATAGGATTTCGTGACATTGCTCACATTAATTTTCATTCATGATCCCCCTAGTATCAATTTTTGTAACTCTTCATCTGAAATGCCTAGACGTCTTGCTTCCTTTTTCAATGGTTCAATATGTTGCTGGAAAAAGCTTTCTTTACGCTCAGTAATTAAAATATTTTTGGCGTCTGCATGTACAAACATACCGACACCTCTCTTTTTATAAATGACGCCCTTATCCACTAATTCATTCACGCCTTTCCCAGCAGTTGCAGGATTAATCTGGTATTCTTTTGCAAACTCATTTGTAGATGGAATGCGATCTTCAGGCTGTAGCTGTCCATCTAGAATGGCATCTTCTATTCTTTCACGTATTTGTTGGAAAATGGGCTTTTCGTTATTTAAAGAATGAATCACAATCCACCTCACTTGTTAGTTGGTTAATTACTTGTGTAACTAACCATATAACTTATGGCATCCATTGTCAATGATTTGGTAAAAAAATGTACAAAAATTTTTACATGAAAAAAACCTTCTCATTCTTGAGAGGGCTCTAAGTAAACTAAATATATGAACATGTTATTCATGAAAAAAATTCCTTCACTTTCTATATTTGAAAATAGATTGCATCACAAAATATTATCAAAAAATCCTAGTAACTTGGCAAGAGTTCCATTTTTGCATATGTGTCACATAACCACTATGCATATACTGTGGCAAGAGGGGGGGAGGTGAGCTTTTATGAGAATTAATTGGAAGGTTCGTCTTCAACATATTCCATTTCTACTAGGGCTATTTTCATTGTTGCTCTTACTCGCACAACAAGTGGCTGCAATTTTTGGCTATGATTTTACAGGTGTGATGAGTGAGCAAATATCATCTATTTTAAATACAGTCTTATCCATTTTTGTGTTAATGGGGGTCATTGTCGATCCAACCACACGTGGCACTAGTGATAGTGAACGTGCCTTAATGTATCGGAGACCGAGATAAAATGAACAAAAAGTGTAATTTTACAATAAGGATAAATATGTTATAATGTTAGAAAATTGATAAAGTGGGGAGGATGATTGAATGTCCCTTGAATTGGAGCGCAGAATTGCGAAGCTCGAGGAGGAAATGGCAGATTTACGTCAGGAGTTGTCAATATTAAAAGGTTCGCAAAGCACTGAAAAAAATAATACTCTTGATGCCAGACAGTCGATGATCAAGCAATCAGAACCAATTAAACCAAAACCAGTACTGGAGTCGAAGCCTATCCCGACTAAAGTAGCGGAAAAAGAAGTGCAACCACAGCCATCGATGGAGGAACGTGTTATGTGGGCACTTCCAAAAGTATTCATGGTTATTTTAGTAATGGGCGTACTTTGGGGTCTAAAACTTGTCAGTGACTATGGCTATTTATCGGATGGCGTGAAAATCATCCTTGCCTATGTACTATCGTTGGGATTGGCGGTTATTGCCTATGTACTAGAGCGTAGGAAAGTAGGCTCATCGGCTATAACGATTTCTTTATATGGTGGGGCATTTATTGTCGGTATTTTAACAACCGCAGCAAGTGCCATATTATATGAAATCATTGGTCTTATTCCAGCACTAGGCATTACGCTGCTTTATATTGGCTATGGTATTGCTATTAGCTATTTGAAGAAAAATGAAGCACTAACTGTTTTTGTTGCCTTTACATCATTATTACTACCTTACTTACTAGAATATATGGATTTTAGTGCTGTCATTATTTTATTATTTGTGGTCGTATTGTTTGCTGCATTGCAATTAGTTATTTACCAGCACAAGCAAAAACTAGCCCTTTATATCGCCACATTCTTTTCAGTGCTAGCAGTGAGTGTTGTAGCATTTATGAATAGTGATCAACAAGTAGTTTTTGCACTTGGCTTACTTGTAATTCTAGCAATCTTTTATGCAATATGGTGTTTACTGTATAACGCACAATCCAAATGGAAGCCACTTCACATTGGACTCCAATTTTCTTTAGGCTCATTTAGTTTATTACTGCTGAATTTAATCATTCGTTCTCTTGAAAATGGAGAAATGCTACTCCTCATTTTAATGGCTTTATTTGGCGCTGTAGCGTTTTATAGCTATCGTCAAAAATGGCAGGAGGTACTGGATAGTGCTGTGACACTTGTGTTTATCACCTTCTGTAATATGATACTTCTATTGAATATTCCGAATAAAGTGGATGATTTATTGTATCCTTTGATTGCATTTGCAGGCGTGATGATGAGCTTACGAATACGTGCAAGTATGATGAAGGTCGTTACTTCACTTTCCCTTGTGATGACATTTACACTAAACTTTGTTTTCCATGAACCAAGTCCATTTTTCAGCATCGATCATTTAAGCTTATTTATGCCAATCATCTATTTCATCATTATTTATTTATATGCAAGACGTCCAAAAGAGACACTCTCACCTTTTGAAAAGGTCATGAAGGATTTGTATGTAATCGATATTTTAGCAGTGGTCACAGCTGGCTATTTCTTAGTCTATATTAGCAAGCTAGATGCCGTATACTTTACAGCCGCAAATGGCATTCCATATATGGTGTGTATCGTACTAGCTGTCTTATTTACTGGTTCTTTATTTGTAGAGGAAACTTACAAAGGACGTGCATTAACGCCAGTACTTGGTGCATTTTTCCTACTAGTCTCCTTGATGATCAGCACTAGAGTGTCAATGTTGGAAAGCTTAAACACTATCACTAGATTAATTTATTTAGCAGTGATTGTAGCGATTGTCGCTGATGTGCTTGTAAAAGGAATTATTTATCGATTGTACGAGGACCGTCTGGGGAAATATGTGGACGCCATTGTAAGTACGGGGATTGTGCTCACGATGATTTCGATATGGGGACTGATCCATCAGTTTACATTTAACAACGCACTTGATTGGAAGCTAAGTATCGCTCTTACAACTATTACATTATTCTTAACTGCTAGTGTATCACTATGGATTAGTTCCACACATCATTTAAAAACATTGCGCACAACAGGCTTTATTATTTTAGTTATCGCATTTATTAAGCTAATTTTCTTTGACTTATCTGCCCTTGATTTACTGATTAGAGCTGTTCTATTTATTACCATTGGTGGTATTGGAATGCTATTGTCGGGTAGGTTGTTGAGGAAAAATGAATGAAGTTAGTGTGTATAGGATCAGTAAATTGTAACAATAAAAATGTCAAAGCGTAGTTTAAACAGCGCTTTGACATTTTTGCTATAAGTTCCTCATCTCAGAACAATTAACGATTATCATATAAGCAATCACTAACAAAAAAAGTTTTGCTTATGAAATTAAGTAAGACGAAAAACAGCCATACAAAAAATTCTCATGGCTGTTTTGTCGCATTAATTTTCAATCATACTTGTTTCCTCAGTCCAGAAAAGATTATCTTTTACATTTGGAGTAGGGTAATCTGATGTTTCTGTTTCAGGTACAACACCTGGAGGTAGAGGGGTAGCAGGTCCTCCATAAGTGATACTAGTACCTCCGCTTGAAGATATATTATTTGCAACTACAATACCTGTAATATTTCCCCCTCCTTTCAAATTAATAGTGGCATTCGGTGCAATTATATATTGCCCATTAGTTTGCATGCCTCCGCTAATTTCTATGCTTCTGCCTCCTGAAATAATATTTCCGTAGATAGCAGCTCCTGATGTTAAAACCATGTTTGAGCTTTTATTTATAATAGATCCAGCGATTTTTGAGTTAGCATTAAGATTTATTGTAGATGATCCTTGATGATAAATATTTAATTGAGATGGATTCCCATTTTGGTTGAAGGGGCCAATGAAATTACTTATATTTTTTGCATATATATTTAGCTTCCCGTTCCCTTTAATAAAAATTTTCCCGTTTTTAATATTTAAATTATCTATATAAATATCAACCTCTTTATCTCCTACATCAATTGTGAAATCATTACCTGTATCCACAGTGAAATTTCTAAACTTAATACTTGAAGATCCTGTAGAAAGGTTTAACGTATATTTTGGGTCTCTCCATGTATGGGGAGCGTTATAGTTTCCTTGATTGTCAATAACATCATACGGGTTCCATTGATCTCCTATTGTTTGTTTAGATGCATAAGATATATTGTTTGCAGCTAAAAACTTATCATCTGGAAAAAATGTTGAGGGTAGATAACTTTTTGGATCGATATTCAACTTCGGAACGGTAGTATATGAAAGCCAGTGATCCGCAATTATATTATTTGGATTTTCTAAGCTTATATCTCCATTAACTTTTGCTCCACCTTTAAGTGTAAAAGTACCATTTTGCAAACTTACATTTCCTGTAACAGAACCACCCTCTGTAATGGAGATATTTCCTGAAACAATTGAAGCATAGCCATCAGGGAAGCTACCAGGTGGTTGTTCATTATTATTTTCACCAGTGCCATCACCACTATCACCGTCCTCCGAAAACGGAAGACGAGGTTCAATTTCGATTTCTTGCGTTACTTCTCGTTCTTTGGAGCCTTCAATGCTGCCCTTTGATACAATATTAATTCGATAAAGCAATGGTGTCCCATCTGCTGGTAATTCAGTATCTAATGTAATAGATGCCACTTTTCCTGTCGAAATGGCATGTGATTCTAGTATAGAAGGGGCATTTTTAAACGCTTTAAATTCACTATTTAAAATTCTTCTGTATTCCGCCTCCGCCTCCGCCTTTTTTAAACGAGGAAGCTGAGGTCGAGTGCTTTTTCTTCTTGTATTTTCACTATCAATCCATTTCGTAATTTGCTGATAGGACCTACTTTGAATTTCTGATAATTCTTTTTTTACTTCTAATTTCGCTAAACTCATCCCCGCCTCAGCAATATAAAAGACAGCCTGATCTTTTCTCTCGTAGTCTACTTGTTTTAGACTGTTAGAAGAGACACTGAGTAAAGAAATACCAAGGATTGAAATAATCACAACTAAAAATAATGCAAGGGCAAGTGCTGAACCTCGTTGATTTTTAATTTGTTTACTCATTATTTTCCTCTCCTTTGAGTAATATCTGTTGCTGCTGTTTGGCCATCTTCACTTATAATTTCAATAGCGCCTCCACTGATCGTAAATGATGATATTTTATATGCAATGACTTCATCCTTGCCATTTGAATTTCGAATAATTTGATTATTTTCTAATCTATAAGTTGATACAACTTCCTCACCTAACAATAATGTGTGTAATTCTTTCGGAGGGTCTGTTGTATCATCAGATTCTGTTATAAGGTTATCACTTTTTCGAAAATCCTTCGTAATTACTTTTAAGGCAAAAGATAAATCCTTAATATCACGATTATGTGTACTTTGCTCGAGTTGTTGCTTTGTAGCAGATGTTACAATACTAATACTCAGCATGGATACGACGGCAAGAATAACAACGACTGTGAGCACTTCAAATAATGTAAGACCTTTGCTATTTAAGAGCCATTTCATCTTATTTTGCCCCCCCAAGTATATACACATTTTCCATTGTAGCTTTACTATTTGTACTATTTTCAATAACTTCTAGATGTACATAAACCGCATTTTTATAAGCGGTATCTGCAGGAAATGTTTCTAATATTAAATAGTAGGTAAAACGATCTTCTTCGTGTGGTAGATATTTATACATTTGGTTAGTGGGTAGAGAAGATGAGGACGTTTTAGCATTCTCTTCATCTAATTCATAGCCACCTGCTAAATCTTCATAAGTAACAGCTCCACCAGATGCATTATAAATCTCCTCCATCTTTACTTGAGCGGCATAAGTAGCATCCATAATATCATTTGACTTGTGCGTTGTCTTATTTGATTGAACGAGCAAACCAAAAAATGAAATTAACACAATGCCTATTATTAAAAGGGCGGCAACAACTTCAATCAAAGTCATGCCTTGATTATTTTTAAGATATTTTATCAAAATCAATTCCCTCCCTATATTACTATTGATCTATCAATAGTTTGGTCTATGTTGAGTAACCGAAAATATATTGTATGTCGATATTTAGCTCTATTTTGTTTTATTGATTTATTTTACAGTGTCTTTGTCCACTCCTATGATCATGTGGACCTCACGGAGCAACGCTTTATCAATAGATTGACCACTAACAAAGCTTTCATCATTTGGTGTTCATAATCATAAATTTCATATAGAGTGTGTAAAACCTCCTAAATATCATAATTATTTTTAATGCTAAAGATATAGTTAGCTTCAATTTATTATAAAATAAAAATTTCTTAATATGTATGTAAGTTCAAAAAGATAAGGAATTAAAATAGTTAATTAAGGCTATTATAACAAATTCTAAATATGTATCGAAAGAAATTTAAGGTTATGCATAGTTCTTTGCGACTAATTGTTGAATTATTTTTGAATTTTCATGTGAAATATCTAGTCAAAATCGGAACAAAGTTGCATTTTAGTAGTGCCAGAATACCATAGTTGTAGTATCATTTGTATATAAATAGAAAAACCACTAAGTTAAATAAAGGATGATGTGGATGAAAACATACATAAAAATAATTAGCTTGTTTTTGGTAATTGTTCTAATTGTGGGATTTTTTGTTCCATCATTTGTGCTAAATGACACAGTTTTTGCTAAAGAAGGTCCTAAATCTTCAACCATTGGGGGTATTGAGATCCATGATGTGAAAACAGTAGATTTAGCAACTACGCTACAAAATGCAATTTCAGAATGGCAAGGTGCCGAAATGGAAATTGTTAGTGATGGTATAGCCAAAACCATTGACTCGAAACAATTTGTTTTTGATCCATCAGCAGCTATTGCTCAGTACGAAATGCTGACAAAAAAGCCTTGGTATGCTTTTTGGCAAAAAGAAAAAGTAGTTCATATTCCCATTCCTGTTACCGTCAATGAAGCGATTACGCAGCAAATAGATGAAGCAGGTGTTTGGGATACAGATAAAACACTCCAGAAACTAATCTTACAAGCCAGCTATTTGAAGGAGCATAAGGTCGAAGCCGTTATCAATGAAGGTTCCATGCAAACCGGGGAAAGGATTGCCTTTCAGATTGCCGAGCTACCAGCAAATAGTCAAGGAGTAGCAAAAATCATTCAGTTATTAAATGATGTAAATCTAGTTCCAAATCAATCCATCTCGTTGCTTACACTTTTAGGTGAACAGGCTGGGGTTGTCAATGATGCAGGTTTAGATTTTGTGGCATCAATGCTATATAGTGTAATTCTTCAAACGGATTACGAAATTTTAGAAAGACACTCTCAGGAAATAAATCCAAGCTATTTGCAACAGGGAATTGAGGCAGATATCAATGCAGCATTAGCAAAAGACTTACAATTTATTAATCGGTCTGAGCAGCTCGGTAAACTGAAAGCATCTATAGAGGGTAATCAATTAAAGATAGAAGTTTTTGCAGCCGCGAAAGACAAGGACATCACAGTACGTGTTAGTAAGGATAAAATTGTAAAGCCACGCATTATTTATCGCTATTCGAAGGAGTTAAAGGCTGGACAAGAAAGAGTGGAGCAAGAGGGGAAAGAGGGTTCAAGAGTGGAAGTATATCGTTCCATTGTAGAGAACGGAGCAACAGAAGAACAATTCATTAGTAGAGATTATTATGCACCTCAAAATCGAATTGTTACGCGTTCTTCGCAGGAGCCTGTTATTATCACAACGCCTACTCAGAACGTAGGGGCGGGTGCATCAGATCCTGATTTAGAAGTGGATTTAGATGGTAATGGTTTGCCTGATGTGAAACCTTCAAAATCAGAGGAAACAAAGCAAGAAGATGGACCAGAAATTGTCTATGGCTACTATGATAAGGGTGGTAAATTCGTACAAACAAGTCCATAACGATCGGAGGTATGTTTATGGCAATGAAGCCAGGGCGTAAACGTTTAGGGGATTTACTGGTGGAATCAGGTGTTATCACAGCTGACCAGCTTGAGTATGCATTAACTACTAAGATGAAAAATGAGAAGCTTGGAGATTTCCTTATCAAAGAAAATTTCTTAACAGAGCAGCAGCTTATTGAAGTCTTAGAATTCCAGCTTGGTATCCCTCATATCAGCTTGAATCAGTTTTCAATTAGTCCCGAATTATTACAGCTAATTCCAGCGGAGCTGGCAAAGCGGACAAATATTATGCCGATTCGCAAAGAAAAAAATAAATTGTTTATTGCAATGGAAGACCCAATGGATTATTTCGCCATTGAGGAAGTTCGTATGACGACAGGCTGTCAAATCGAGACAAGTATTGCGGCAAAAGATGATTTATATCGGACGATAACAAAATACTATGATTTACAGGAATCAATGGATGCGGCAATGTTGGATTTGGCTGCCACAAGTACGGAAACACAAGAGGAAATAGAGAATGAGGATTCACCTATTGTTCGTTTAGTGAATCAAATTATTGCGAATGGTGTCGCACAGCGCGCTAGTGATATCCATTTTGATCCGCAAGAAACAGAGCTTCGTGTCCGCTATCGGGTAGATGGTGTGCTACGTACTGAGCGATCCTTGCCAAAGCACATGCAAAACGTCGTATTGGCGCGTATTAAAATTATGGGGAATTTAAATATTACAGAAAATCGTATTCCGCAGGATGGACGTATTAAAACCAATGTTAATTTTAGACCTGTCGATATCCGTTTAGCTACACTACCAACAGTTTATGGTGAAAAGGTAGTTATGCGTATTTTAGATTTAACTAATTCAGCCAATGATATTGATAAATTAGGCTTTAGTGCAAGTAATGAAGCACTTTTCAGGAAAATGATAGCCCATCCAAACGGTATGATGCTGATTACTGGACCAACAGGCTCAGGTAAGTCCTCTACGTTATATGCGGCCCTTTCTCATTTAAATGAAGAAGGCGTCAACATAATTACGGTTGAGGACCCAGTGGAATATCAGTTAGATGGTATCAATCAGATTCAAGTAAAAGAGGAAGTCGGCTTAACATTTGCGGTAGGGTTACGCTCAATTTTACGACAGGACCCCGACATTGTAATGGTAGGGGAAATTCGTGATCTTGAAACAGCTCAAATTGCTATCCGTGCTTCACTAACAGGCCATTTAGTATTAAGTACACTGCATACTAACAGTGCCATCGAATCTATCTCACGGCTCCATGACATGGGGATCGAGCCATTTTTATTATCCTCTTCCCTTGTAGGAATCATGGCGCAACGTCTTGTACGAAAAGTTTGTCGTGATTGTGCTGAACCATATATATTCACTTCTCGTGAACTAGAAATACTTGAGGAGAATGGGGTGGAAGGCAAAACACATGGTAAAAAAGGGCGTGGATGTCCTGCCTGCAATCAAACAGGCTACAGAGGGCGTATGGCGATTCATGAAATCCTCCCTGTTGATCGCCAAATAAAGGATATGATTTTAAATCGTGTTGGTGATCGCGTCCTCCGTGATTATATGAAAGAAAAAGGCTACCATACCCTATTAGTGGATGGATTACAAAAGGTTGTAGCAGGCCAAACAACCACTTCAGAAATATTACGTGTTGCAAGTGCAGACTAGGGGTGAAAAAAATGACAGCATATTCAATCGTTGAATTATTAACACGTGCATTTGAAGAAAAAGCATCTGATCTTCATTTAACAAAAGGTATTCCACCAGTATATCGTATCCATGGGCAACTAGAGCATTATGGCACAATCCCACTTGAAACAGAGGATTTGAAAGCAATGGTAAAGGTCATTCTTCCTGTCCATAAACAACAGGAATTTGAGGATAAGGGAGAAACGGACTTTAACTTTTCATTGCCTGGGAAATGTCGATTCCGTGTCAATGCATACCATCAGCGAAATGAAGTGACGATTGCAGCTCGTTTAATTGAGGCTAAAATTCCTTCTATTGAAGCACTCAATATGCCACAGGTGTTATATAAGCTTGCGGAAAAACCACAAGGCTTAATTTTAGTAACTGGCCCAACAGGCTCAGGGAAATCAACTACCTTGGCAGCAATGATAGATCACATCAATGAAACAAGATCTAAACATATTATTACGTTAGAGGATCCAATTGAATATTTGCATACACATAAGAAGTCTGTCATCAATCAACGTGAGATTGGTGTCGATACAATGAGCTTTGCCAATGGTTTACGTGCATCATTGCGTCAGGACCCAGATATTATTTTAGTTGGGGAGATGCGAGATTACGAAACCATTTCAACAGCTATTACAGCTGCTGAAACAGGGCATTTAGTCATGGCTACACTGCATACAAGTAGTGCACCAACGACGATCGACCGTATTATCGATGTATTTCCACCGCATCAGCAGAGTCAAATTCGTGTGCAGCTTGCGAATGTACTACAAGGTATTGTTTCTCAGCGTTTATTTGTACGTAAGGATGTAAAAGGGCGTATTGCTGCGACAGAAATTTTAGTACAGGCACCTGCTATTTCAAATTTAATTCGTAACGAAAAAATTCACCAAATTCCAAGTGTGATGCAGACAAGTAAAGCATTGGGTATGCACACATTGGAGTATTCCATGCAACACCTAATTACCACAGGTAAGATTTCTCTAGAGGATGCAAGACCATATATGAACGCTGGTGACTATAGTTGACGATATTTCGTTATAGTGGTCGTACCAAAACAGGAGCACCTAAAAAGGGCATTATCGAGGCACCGAATAAAAAGATAGCCATGGAAAAGCTTCGAGCACAAGGAATTAATGCACGAGAACTTCAGGAGTCAAATAGCATTTTACATAAAGATATTGCTTTTGGGACAAAAGTAAAGCACCAGGAATTTGTTATTTATTGTCGACAATATGCGACATTAATTCGTGCGGGCGTTCCCGTTGTTGAAGCGACCCATATTTTGGGTGAGCAAACACGGAGTAAACCACTAAAGCGAGCATTGATGCAGGTTGAAGAGGATATTCGAAATGGTATGGCATTTTCAGATGCAGCAGGCAAACACCCAAAAGTGTTCCCATTGCTATTTGTCAATATGATGCGTGCTGGTGAGGCTACAGGGAACGTCGACGATACATTAGATCGTCTTGCAAGCACACTAGAGAAGCAATACAACATTAAGAAAAAAATTCAATCTGCCATGACCTATCCAGCGATTTTATCGCTTTTAACACTAGTGGTTGGTATGTTTTTAATGGTGTTTATTGTGCCAACCTTTATGGATGCATTTAAAGAAATGAATTTGGAAATGCCGTTAATAACGGTCATTGTAGTGGGTATTAGTGATTGGCTCATTCAGTTTTGGTACCTTGTGATTTTAGGGCTTTTGGTATTAGTAGTGGGCCTTCACTATTTCTATAAAAATAATAAAGAGTTTCATTATGCCGTCAATGTATTTTTACTGCGTATGCCAATCTTTGGACAGCTTTTGCAAAAGGATATTATCGCAAGAATGACAAGAACCTTGTCAACACTCTTTAGCAGCTCCGTACCAATCTTACAAGCCCTAACAATAGTCGAAAAGGTTGGTGGTAATCCGGTAATGGGGAAAGTAGTACTGGAAGCGCGCGATAATTTAGAAAAGGGTGGCACATTATCAGAGCCACTTGAAAAAAGCTGGCTATTTCCACCGCTTGTAACACAAATGACATCAATTGGCGAGAAAACAGGGTCCTTGGATTACATGCTCGAAAAGATCGCTGATTTTTATGAAGAGGAAGTAAACCGTGCTGTCGATACCATGAAGTCACTCATTGAGCCTTTAATGATTGTGGTACTGGCTCTAGTTGTAGGAGTCATCGTTGCAGCTATATTCTTACCAATGTTCCAACTATATGAAAATATGTAATGTTTACAATATTATATGGATGCCCTTTTGTTCCGCTTAATGGAAAATATCTACTTAGATTTGCTAACAAAAGGAAGCGGCAAGTAGGTATCTTCATGGTTAAGTATTAAAGGAGAGACTGGACATGGAAATTAGGGTAAAGAACGAAAAGGGCTTGACATTAGTCGAGTTATTGGCAGTCATTGTTATTCTAGCTATCGTTGCTGCCATTGCAATTCCAGCTATAAATAATGTCATTGATAATTCACGTTATAAGGCATTAAAGGCAGATGCCATTAATGTTATTCATGCCGCGCAGTTTTATTTTATGGAGCATCCAACCGCTGATCAATGGCAAATCGTCGAAGTGGAAAAATTAGTATCCGCTGGTTATTTAGACAGTGCTGGCAAAATATTAGAGGCAGATAAAGAGGGTCAGAGTGCCAATGTCCAATTTATCGAGGGCACCTATTACTTCAATGCGCATGCGATTTATTACAGCAATGGAAAATATATAAATTTCGATAATGCCACCTTACAGCATATTGCAGACGATATTCGTAAGGGCAGCAAGGGAACTGGTGGCAAATGTATAGGGCGAGATTGTGCAGCTTCGCCATAATGTTCAGAAGCGCGTGTACACACACTTCATATAAAACTATTAAGGAGGATTTCAAAATGTTAAAAAAGTGGAAAAATAAAAAACTATTGAAAAATGAGAAAGGTTTAACATTAGTTGAACTATTAGCTGTAATTGTTATTCTAGCAATTATTGCAGCAATCGCTGTACCTGCAATTGGTAATATTATTAATAAGTCGAAGGACCGTGCAATTTTAGCGGAGGCATCAAATATTCTAGCAGGTGCTAAGATTGCTTATATTGATGGGGCATGTAAAGATGTAGAAAATCAATGTAGTGCTTCTGAACTGGCAGATTTTGTAGATGGAATTAAGTTAGGTGATGATACAAAGGTTATCTATAAAGATAAAGCATGGTCGATTACTTACCCAAAATTTGGTGATATGAAATCTGATCTTAAATTAGATAAAACAGAAGTAACTGAAGAAGAGCTAAATAAAGCATTAACAAGCGCAGGAGAAAAACCTGCGACTACTCCAGAAACTCCAAAGCAATAATAGTCCTCCCAACCCACTCAGAAGCGCAAGAAAATTTGCGTTTCTGGCTGGGAAATGGATGACTAATTGAAAAAATCATTTATACTGAGTAGGATAAGGAGGTCTTTTCACATGTTTAAGAGAAAAAGAAAGTCGCATGTTTCGATTGAACTGAAGGATTATGTGCTGCGTGCGATTGTGGCGAAAGGACCAGAGCCTAATCAGTGGCAGGGCTATGAATACCCTTTAGCAGCTGGAATCGTTGAAAATGGAACTATTATCGACGAGGTAGCTCTTTTTGAGGTGATTAAAGAGCAAGTAATGAAATGGACAGGGAAAAAACAGGCAGTTCGCATGTTTGTCCCTGATACGACGGTTCTATTAAAAAACTTTGAGCACCCTAAAGATGTAAAGCCTCAGGAATTAAGAGGATATGCTGAAATGGAATTGGGACATTCTATTCATTTACCATTTCAAGACCCTTTAATTGATGTGTATGATGCAGATGCCGAGGATGGCAAGGCTATCTTATTTGCTGCGCCTTCTGAAGAGATTACGAAACTAGTAGGGATGCTGTTAGATGTTTCATTAGAACCCGAAGCTGCCGATATTCGTGCGCTTTGTAATATACGCTTATTAGAGCACATGTCCTTATTAATGCCTAATAAAACCTATTTAATTGCAGAATGGTCGATTAATGAACTCTCTATCAGTATTTTTTCCAATGGCCAAGTTGAGTTTTTGCGCTATCAAACCATTGAAGTAGATATGACGCAATGGCTGGGAAAGAAAGAGAATGAGTTTAGCTATCAATTTATTTATAATGGCGAATCAGAGAATTATCAAATGGTCGTAATGGATCAGGTTTTAGAGATTGATCGGATGATGAATTTCTTTAAGTTTTCTTTACATAAAGGTGAAAAAACAGTGGATGAAATTATCATGCTTGGCGATAACCCACTATTGAAATCAATTGGGAACTTACTCGCTTCTAATTTAGAACCACCACTAAGGGTTGTCGATGGGAAAAAAATTGAGAAATCGTTTCCTCGCTTTAAGCGAGAATTTTCAACGTTGCTTGGCTTAGCTTTGAAGGAGGTTCGTTAATGGTTCCAGATATAAACCTCTTACCACAACTTGAAAAAAGAACAACCTCTCCCAAGCTTTTTTATAGCTTGGTGATTGTCATTGTGGGACTTATTGTAGCTTATTTACTTTTTTTATTTTTTACATCCAAAAGTGAATTGTCACGATTGACTGCAGAGGAACAGGCATTAACAACACAGCTTGATCAATTGCAGCAAGAGCTAGACGCACGACAAAATGTCGATCAGGGTTCGTTGGAAGAGTCAGTAACTTTTATTCAAAGCGTTTCTTATCCTGTAACACCGTTAATTGATGAAACAAAAACTTTATTACCAACTCATTCCTATTTACGTAGCTATGTTTTCGGAGAGAACTCGGTGAATATTGAAGTGGATTTTGAAACGATGACAGATATATCGAAATATGTGGAGCGACTTTTAATGAGTAGCTATTTTACAGATGCTCAAATTAACACTGTCTCAAACTTTGAAATAGAGCTAGGTGAACAAAGGGTGTTAACACCCCAACAAAAATTTAAAGAAGTACCGCGATATTCAGTGTCCATTACAGCGACAATCGATTTTATGTATTTAGCTGGAGGACGACGCTCATGAATAAATTAACGAGTAGTAAAAATTCATCTATGATCTTGTTACTGGCGCTGATAGCTGCTATTTTATTTGCGCTGTATTATTATTTGCTTTCACCAAAATTGGATGAAGTGAATGAAAAAGAGAGTAATGTATTGCAGGTGCAGCAAGAATTAGCTAGTGTCAAAGAACAACTAGCACAATTAGACAAAGAGCAGGGACAACCTACTATCAATATATTAGCCTTAAGACAAAAGCTACCTGCAACAAGAGCCGTTGAAAAGATTATTCTTGATTTAGCTGAGATTGAAGAGGTGACAGGAACTCGTATACTGTCTTTAACTGTTCAAGGGGAGGACGGCACTGTGACACCTTCAGATGTATCGAATGATCTTAATATGTTGGAGCAGGCTGAAGCAGAGGTCAATGGTGATCAGGAGAACAAGGAGACTACTACACCGATTGCATCTCTTTCGAAGGACTCTTTACCAACTAATTTAAAGCTTGTTACTTTTATATTAGAGGTGGGTGCGCTTGATTTTAATTCTCTTGAAAGCTTTTTACAGGAGGTTGAACAATTAGAGCGTGTCATGAAAACCGATAAGATTGAATTTAAATTGCCTGGAGAGCAGGCACAGCTTGAGAAAGATGCAGATCTTACGTTAAAGGCAACAGTGCAAGTGACAACGTTCTATTACGAAGAACAACAATAACTTTATTGATAGGCGCACCATACTGCATTTGTATGGGCGCCTATTGGTTTAGGAGGACATAAAATTGGAAATGGCTTATACGATCTTTATTTTTTTATTTGGACTTGTCTTTGGCTCTTTTTATAATGTAGTTGGCTTACGTGTACCACAGAAGGAGTCGATTGTACATCCTCCTTCACATTGTCCAAAATGTCAGAGACGACTGACGGCGCTTGATTTAGTACCAGTTTTGTCTTATGTATTTTTAGGAGGAAAATGTCGTGGTTGTGGCAATAAAATTTCTTGGGTTTACCCAGTCATAGAATTAATGACAGGTGTATTATTTGCCTTTGCTTATGGGCAGTTAGGCTGGGGCATAGAATTGATAGTAGCACTCTTTTTTATCTCCTTATTAGTTATTATCGTTGTATCAGATTTAGCCTATATGCTAATTCCAGATAAGGTGTTAGTATTCTTTTTACCTTTGCTAGCTATTGGACGAGTGCTGTCACCATTAACACCGTGGTGGGACTCTCTAGTGGGTGCTGTGGTTGGTTTTGGCATATTATATATCATTGCTGTGCTATCAAACGGTGGCATGGGTGGAGGCGATATTAAATTATTCTTTTTAATTGGTCTCGTTCTGGGTTCGATTGATACACTGTTAACGCTATTTTTAGCTGCAGTTATTGGTATGATTGTCGGGATTACCATGTTATCGAAAAACAAACAAGGGAGAAAAACACCCATTCCGTTTGGGCCATCTATTGCATTGGCCGCAGTTATTGTTTATTTCTATGGCGATGTATTAATTAATTGGTATCTAGGCTTTTGGTAATTGTGCAATTTTCAAGAATTTGGAGGGAAGCAAGTGAAACCGATTATTGGTATTACAGCCTTTGTTGAGGATGATTTATCCTCTCGATTAAATGCTGCTTACAGTAAAAGCATCATTGAAGCAGGTGGAATTCCACTGATTATTCCAATTGGAGTAGAAGAAGAGGCAGCCCAGATTTTAGCCCTTACAGACGGTTTATTATTATCTGGTGGTCATGATGTACACCCATTTCTATTCGGGGCTGAGCCTTCATTAAAGCTTGGAAAAATTCATCCAGCGCGAGATACGATTGAGTTAGCATTGATTGAAGCCGCATTCCAACGTAAGATGCCTATTTTCGGGATCTGTCGAGGAATTCAAATACTAAATGTTGCATTAGGTGGTACCTTATATCAGGATATTGATAGTGATCACTTTAGTACCAAGTTACTCCAACATATGCAGCAATCAGGTCGAGCTGTAGCTACCCATTCTGTACAGGTTATTGCTGACAATCTATTAGCGACTATCGTTGAACAAGAGAAAATAGCAGTGAATTCATTTCATCATCAAGCGGTGAATGTTTTAGCAGAAAAATTAAAAGTAGCGGCAAAATCTAACGACGGTATTATCGAAGCGGTAGTTCATGAGGAGATGCCATTTTGCTTAGCTGTTCAGTGGCATCCTGAGGAACTAGCCATAGCAGGAGATGAGAGTGCTCAAAAGCTATTTTCAGCTTTTATTGAAGCGAGCTTAAAATTTAAGAAGGAAGCTTAGAAGAGGCATTGTACAAAGAATCCAATCATATGTGGATTCTTTTTTTGCGTAAAAAAGAGGATACATGCTCTTAGAAGGAACATAATCCTCAAAATCTGCTTTAATAGTTAATGTACACGTCTGTAAAGACCTACAACTTGTCCTAAAATAGAAACTTGATCGACTATAATTGGTTCCATAGAAGAATTTTCAGGCTGTAAACGGAAATGGTTTTTCTCTTTAAAGAAACGTTTTACAGTTGCTTCATCCTCAGCTGTCATAGCTACAACAATATCCCCATTATTAGCTGTTGCCTTTTGTTTTACAATGACTAAATCTCCATCTAAAATCCCAGCTTCAATCATTGATTCCCCCATGATTTCTAGCATGAACAATTGATCTTCACTTGTGCCATACGTATCGGGTAATGGGAAGTATTCTTCAATATTTTCAATTGCTGTAATTGGAGAACCAGCTGTAACCTTCCCGACAAGTGGGACATGGATCACCTGTTGTTTTTGAATGGATTCTTCAGGCTCTAAAATTTCAATTGCGCGTGGCTTTGTCGGATCTCGACGAATAAAGCCTTTTTGTTCTAATCGAGCTAAATGTCCATGAACAGTTGAACTGGAAGCAAGTCCAACTGCTTCACCAATTTCACGTACTGATGGTGGATATCCTTTAGCTCGTACCTCTTCCTTAATGAAAGCTAAAATGTCCTCTTGTCTTTTCGAAACTTTTTTCATGAGTGCTCACCTCTTTTTTCTAAAATCATTCTTCTTATTTGATAGTATAACAGAATGCGAACATGTATGCAAACATAGGTTCGAAAAGTGTTTGACAAAAACGTTTGTTCGCTTTATTATGGGAACATACATTCCGAACAAACATTCTTAAAAAGGGGTAATGATTATGACATGGTTTAAGAAAAACACACATATCTCAATTTTAATAGGAGCTTGTTTATTATTTGCAGCATACCTTTACATTACTGATCCAGGAAAAGTTAGTTACGCAGAAATTCAAATCGAACATGGGGATAGCTTGTGGTCGTTAGCCGAGCAATATCGTGGTAAAATGAGTACTGATGATTGGATAAAGCTTGTAAAAACTGAAAATGAACTAGCAGATATTAAAATTGTAGCGGGAAAATCTCTAGTTATTCCTGTAGTGAGTGATCAAGCCAGTCCCATCAATACTATCGAAATTGCGAGAAATGAACAATGATAAATAATCAACTATCGGCTGTTGTCTATTGTCGCGTAAGTACTGAAAAAGAAACACAAAGCTCCTCATTAGAGCGCCAGCAGGAAGAGTTGCTGCGCTATGCTAAAGAGCAAGGCTATGCGGTGAAGGGCGTGTTTAAAGATCAACATAGTGGCTATGATGTAGAACGTGAAGGCTTGCTAGAAATGCTTGATTTTATAAAAGATAAGAACATTAATGCTCTTTTTGTCCAAGATGAAACTCGTTTAGGACGAGGCAATGCAAGGATGGCTGTATTACATTTATTACAAAAGTCAGCAACTGATGTTTTTTCTATGCGTGATGCAGGCCCAGTCCAATTAAATGAAATGGATACGATGCTGCTTGAAATTTTAGCGATTGTAGAGGAATATCAGCGTAGAATCCATAATGCTAAAATTCGACGAGGTATGCGACGTGCTGTAGAAAACGGTTATCGTCCAGAAAATAATTTATCGAATCGAGGTAATCCGCAGGGGCAGGAGCGAAAAGATCTACCTGTAGAGGAAATTGTGAAGCTACGCAAACGTGGATTTACCTTTGAAGAAATTTCTATAACGCTTAGAGGGTTAGGCTTTGAGGTAAGTAAGGCGACAGTACATCGTCGTTTCCAAGAGCACCAAGAAAGATTAGCAGGAAAATAATATTCCTGCTAATTTTTTTTGTAAAAACTACTGAAGGGAAGAAAAGCTTTCGATGATAACATGATTTGGCAGTTGGAAAGGGTGCTCTTTATTTATTCGGTCATAAAACATGATGCCATTTAAATGATCGATTTCATGCTGTACAACGATGGCCCCGTAGCCCTGTAACTGTACAATGATTTCATGTCCATGGATGTCGTAAGCTTTGACTTTAATTCTCTCATATCTCGGTACAAAACCAGGGACAGGTCGATTTACAGATAGACAGCCTTCTCCTTCCGGTAGATAAATCATATTAAGGGAATGACTCATTATTTTAGGGTTAATCAGCATCATTTCTTGGTCATCAAAGAGTACAGCAAACATTCGTTTATCTACGCCAATTTGATTAGCAGAGAGTCCACTTCCAGGGCGAAGCTTATATTTTTTTGCTAGCGTTGGATTTTGGCTATTTTTCAGATATTGTAGCATGGCTAGGAGGGTATTTCGGTCCTTATTGGTCACGGGTATCGACACTTCTTGAGTTTGTTTTCTTAAAATTGCTGAGTGTTCTTTCACGAAGTCCTTCATTGTAATCATATAATTTGGGTGAAATTTAGTCATAGATAAATACCTCATCAATACGGCTATTAAGAACCTTAGCAATCTTAAAAGCTAATTCAAGGGTCGGATCATATTTATCATTTTCAATACTATTAATGGTCTGTCTCACAACTCCACATTCTTTTGCAAGCGCAGCTTGTGTTATGCCTAATTTTTTTCTTAAAATTTTGATGATGTTCTTCAGAAAGATCCCTCCATTTTGTCCAAAGTATTAGACATATATCGTAAAATAAGAATTAAAAAATGTCCAACTAATTGGACATTTTTTGGTGTGAAAAACAAAACAGTCAATTGAAGGGGAGAAATTGATTTCCTGTGGCACGCTGACAGAACGGAAATCACCCCACAGCCTTGTTAAAAGTTCTCATTCTACTAATGACATCATCTTTTTTCAACAACATGAAATGCCCGATTAATTGGACATTTGGGTTTTAAATCATCACTTAATACCAATTTTCATCAAAATTTAGCTTTAACGCATGCCCGAAACAAATACCGAAAGGAATAAAACCTCTTCCTCTTGCTGTAATGATATTTCCATCTTGTACCACTAGTTCATCTGAATAGTTATGAAGTTCAAAGCATCCTAACTGCTCCATGCCATCTAAAGGTAGTCCTACTGTATATTTTTTGTTCTTTAAGACCCCTGCTTTTGCTAATAGGTAAGGGGAGCTAGAAATACTTGCAATCATTCCTCCTTTTGCAGATAGAAGACGAATGAAGTCTAGTAAGCTCTCTTCAAGTTGTAATGTAGAAATATCCATACAGCCTGGTAATAGTAGACTATCAATATCGTCAAGCTCTACCTCATTCACGGATAAATCAGCTATACAATTTAAACCAGATTCTCCTCTGATAGGTTTGGTATTCGCTCCAAGTGTAATGATGGGTTTACCGCCTTGCATTAATATGGACAAAGCAACACTCAATTCATATTCACTAAATTGTGGGTATAATAACACCGCAGTTTTCTTCATTTCATACACCTCTTACCTTTAGATTGTTCCATTCTTCCTCTAAAATAGCGTAATAGTATTCATCCCACCAAGTCTCTCCATAAGGAATGCATTTTTTGAAAAATCCTTCTTGGCGCATTCCGATTTTTTCCATGACTCGGTAAGAAGCGATATTTTCTGGCTGGCATGTGGCAATAATTCGATGAAGTTTCATTTTATTAAAGCCGTGATCTAATAGGGCCTGAGCAGCTTCAGAAGCATAGCCATGATTATGATAGGCAGGATTCATAACCCATCCAATTTCATACGTATGGTCGCCAAAGTATTTGTGGAAAACAAGATGACCAATGACTCGATGTTGTTCACGTAAAACAATGGCGAAATGTTTTGCTTGCTCGTTGCTATTCTCTGTTACGAAATTTTGAACCTGATCTTCATTCAACACACCCTCTGGCATATAGTGCATGACCGTTTTGTCGGACATATAGCTATAAACAGCCTGCCAATCTTGGGCTTCAAATGTTCGAATAAGTAGTCTAGGTGTTGTGATGTTCATGATAGCTCCTCCTATTATCTATCAAATTTTTCCTTTTATTATTAGTTATACACCTCTAACTTCTGGAAGTCATGTAAATAATGGCTAAGAAGTGTTTTTAAGGGTTGGTATAACTGCATTTTAAGGGAAACCATGCTATACTTTGCATACTGAGGTCATTAAGCTAGGTACTGAAAGGTGTGTAACCATGTTATCAAAGGAAAAAATTAACCGAATTAATGAATTATCTGCTAAAGCAAAAAGCGGACAATTAACAGAGGAAGAAGCAAAGGAGCGAACAGCGCTTCGCAAGGAGTATTTAGATACGTTTAGAGCAACTATGCGAGATACGATTGAAAACGTTAAAGTGGTAGATGCAGAAGGAAATGATGTAACTCCTGAGAAGGTAAAACAAGCACAAAAAAATAAATTTCTAAATTAATGTGACACAATTCAATAAAGTATGTATGAAAACGCAAATAGTATAACAAAAGCATTGTTTTCTAAAGCAATGTTGACTAAACTGTAAAAGAACAATATATAGGACGAGAAAGGATGTCACAATATAATGACTCAACACGCGGATCTTTTAGCAATTAATGCTATCCGAACTTTGTCAATCGATGCTATTGAAAAAGCAAATTCTGGTCACCCAGGTTTACCAATGGGAGCAGCGCCAATGGCTTATACGCTATGGACAAAACAATTACGCCATAATCCAGCAAATCCAAAATGGTTTAACCGTGATCGTTTTGTACTATCAGCAGGTCATGGTTCAATGCTTTTATACAGCTTACTTCACCTTGGAGGCTATGGTTTACCAATGGAAGAAATTCAAAACTTCCGCCAATGGGATTCATTAACACCAGGACATCCTGAATATGGTCATACAGTAGGGGTAGAGGCAACAACTGGTCCTCTTGGACAAGGAATCGCTATGACTGTTGGTATGGCAATGGCTGAGCGCCATTTAGCCGCTACTTACAATAAACCAGGTCATGACATTGTTGACCACTACACATTTGCGTTATGTGGCGATGGTGATTTAATGGAAGGTGTTGCAGCAGAGGCGATTTCATTAGCTGGTCACTTAAAACTTGAAAAATTAATCGTACTTTACGATTCTAATGATATTTCTTTAGATGGTGACTTAGAAAAGTCATTTTCAGAAAACGTTCAAAAACGCTTTGAATCTTATGGTTGGAATTATTTAAAAGTGGCAGATGGTACAGATGTAGATGCTATTAATGCAGCCATTGAAGAAGCCAAAAAATCTACTGGCAAGCCAACATTAATTGAAGTGAAAACAGTGATTGGTTTTGGTTCTCCAAATAAATCTGGTAAAGCAGATTCTCACGGTGCACCACTTGGTACAGATGAAGTTGTCTTAACGAAGGCAGCCTATGAGTGGGCACATGAACCATTCCAAATTCCTGCAGAAGTTTACGATACATTTAATGCGGCTGCTGAAGTGCAAGGCGCACAACCAGAGGAAGCTTGGAATGCAAAATTTGCTGCATACAAAGAAGAATTCCCAGCGTTAGCAGCTCAATTCGAGAAAGCGATGAATGGTGAATTACCAGAAGACTTTGCTTCTGAGTTACCTGTATATGAAGCTGGTAAATCTGTAGCAACTCGTTCTTCTTCAGGCGATGCAATTAATGCTATTGCGAAGAAAACACCTTCATTCTTTGGTGGTTCAGCTGACCTTGCTGGCTCCAATAAAACAACGATGAAGGGTGCAGGAGATTTCTCAGCAGACGACTATGCTGGACGTAACATCTGGTTTGGTGTTCGTGAATTTGCAATGGGTGCTGCTATGAACGGAATGGCTCTTCACGGTGGTTTAAATGTATTCGGTGGTACATTCTTCGTATTCTCTGATTACGTTCGTCCAGCAATTCGTCTATCTGCATTAATGGGTCTTCCTGTAACATATGTATTCACACATGATTCGATTGCAGTAGGGGAAGATGGTCCAACACATGAACCAATCGAACACCTTGCATCATTACGTGCAATGCCAAACCTATCTGTTATTCGTCCTGCGGATGCAAATGAATCAGCAGTTGCATGGGAGCTTGCAGTAGCAGCAGAAAAAACACCAACTGTTCTTGTATTATCTCGTCAAAACTTACCTGTTCTTGACGTTTCTATTGAAACAGTACGTGAGGGCGTAGCAAAAGGTGCTTACACAGTGTCTCCAGCTACAAAAGAAGTGGCAGATGCTATTTTAATTGCAACAGGCTCTGAGGTTTCGCTTGCTGTCGAAGCACAAAAAGCATTAAAAGCAGACGGTATAGATGTAGCAGTTGTTTCTATGCCATCTATGGATCGCTTCGAAAAACAAGACGCAGCTTACAAAGAATCTGTTCTACCAAAAGCTGTTACAAAACGTCTTGCAATTGAAATGGGGGCATCATTCGGCTGGCATAAATATACTGGCTTTGAAGGCGATGTTCTAGCAATTGATAAGTTCGGTGCATCTGCTCCAGGCGAATTAGTAATGGAAAAATACGGCTTCACTGTTGAAAACGTAGTAGCAAAAGTGAAAGCACTATAATTTACAACAAATACCACAATACTCAGCGATTTAAACATCAACTGAGTGTTGTGGTACTTTTTTTAGCGGCAAACACAGTATGTGAAAACTCCATAAAAAGGGTGAGCGAATGAAGAACTATAAAGTTGTGTTATTTGACCTAGATGGAACATTATCTGATCCCAAAATAGGAATCACTAAATCAGTGCAACATGCTTTACAGAAGGCGGGCGTCATGGTGAATGATTTGGATGAACTGGAACCATTCATTGGACCACCATTACAAGTATCTTTTCAAGAAATTTATGGATTCAATGATACACAAATAACGCAAGCAATTAGAGATTACCGAGAACGATTTACGGAAAGGGGAATGTTTGAAAATAAACTATATGAAGATATTCCAGTTTTGTTAGCTCATTTAAAGCAACAAGGATATATACTAACTATTGCCACCTCAAAACCAACTGTCTTTGCGGAGCAAATCATAAAGTATTTTCAGCTAGAGTCCTATTTCGATCTTGTCGTAGGAAGTCACTTAGATGGTTCACGTTCTGCCAAAGGTGAGATTATTGCAGAGGTACTTCAACAGCTTGATTCCTATCCAAAAGAGCAATTTATTATGATTGGGGATCGAAAATATGATTTGATCGGCGCTCGTGAAAATCAAATCGATGCCATCGGTGTGACATATGGTTTTGGGTCGCTAGAAGAATTAAAAAATGAAGAGCCTACATATATTGTGGACCATGTAAATGATCTCCTAAAATACCTCTAAAAACACGAAAAACTGCATGTCAGCATGCAGTTTTTTTATGTAGGATTATTTAGCAAGTCCGTTTTGGAAGGCGTACACGACGGCTTGAGTACGATCTTGAACTTCTAGCTTTGCTAAAATATTACTAACATGTGTTTTTACCGTTTTCAAGGCAATATATAGCTCATCAGCGATTTCCTGATTGGCTTTACCCTGGGCCATTAGCAATAATACTTCCATTTCACGTTCAGTCAATTGTTCGTATAGTGGCGTACTATTGCCGTGGCGCATGCGGTGCATCATTTTGGAAGTGACCTCTGGCTCTAATACCGTTTCGCCACCCATCGTTTTTCGAATAGCATCTGCAATTTGTTTGGCATTAGATGTTTTTAAAATATAGCTTACCGCGCCAGCCTCTAAGGCAGGATATACTTTATCATCATCTAAAAAACTAGTCACCATCATGATTTTTGCCTCAGGCCATGCTGCTAATATTTCCACTGTTGCCTCTGCTCCTGTCATAACAGGCATCACATTATCCATTAAAATAATATCAGGCCTTAGCGCTAGGGCACGTTCCACAGCCTCTTTACCGTTCTCAGCCTCACCTACAACCGTAATATCTGGCTGTGCTGAAAGATAGGCTGACACACCAATCCGTACCATTTCATGATCATCCACTATGAGCACTTGTATCATCGACATTGACCTCCTCCTTTTGTAAAGGAATTTTAACCTCTACAATTGTTCCTTCACCAGGCACTGATACAATTTTATAGGTGCAGCCAATTTCAACTGCTCGTTCAGCTATATTTTGTAAACCGTATGATGTGGATTTATCTTCCTCCACATCAAAGCCTAAACCATTATCTTGAATTCGTAAAATAGCTAAGTCGTCTCGTGCCACAAGAAGTAATTCCACCTCACTTGCTTTGGCATGACGCAGCGTATTGGAAAGTGCCTCCTGTGCAATACGAAATAAATGATCTTCCTCTGCTTTAGTTAAGGCCATTTCTTCTAATTCATATTCTATATGGAAATAAACTTTTTGCTGAAGTTCAATAATCAATTCCTCTAAGCCTTGTGCCAATGTTTTATTGTGTAAAGCTACAGGCCGTAAGTGTAGCAGTAATGCACGCATTTCTAGCTGTGCCTGCTGAACGATTTTCTCCACCTGTTTTAAGCTAGTAGCATGTTCGTCATTTTCAGTTAATGCAGATAGTAACATAGAGGCAGCAAATAGTTGCTGTGACACAGAATCATGGAGTTCTCTAGCTAGTCGTTGGCGTTCAGCAATAATACGCTCCTGAATAATTTTATCATTGGCCTCAGCCCGTTCATTGGACAAACGCTGTAAACTTTTACGTTGCGTATCAATTAATTCACTCGTTTGGACAAGTGCCTTTTTTAACGATTTCGGAAGAGCTTGTTTTTTAGGAAAAACAAAATCAGGCTCGATCAGTTGTTTCACTATTCGTGTTGCCTGCGCTTCTCGTGCCCGTGCAGTCATACTGATCCAGCTGGCAAACAGGAAGCTAAGTATAAACAGGCTAACTATGATGATGCCACCTAGAGGGATATTATCGTAATTCTGCTGCCATAAGGGCTCCCATGTTTTTTCATCAGGATTGCCCCATAGTGCAACAAGAAGACCGAAAACAGCACTCATTAAAATGAAAAATAATGTAAATAATCTTGAGATAAAGGCAATCATTTTCGTAGCACCTCCAAATCTCCAAGCCAGGTTGCGACATGAATAATCAGTACACGTTTAGCATCCTCAGGGTTGCCGTCTGAGAAAGTAATACTTTCATTTACTATACGTTGCGGCCCTACATGTAAGCAGGAGAGCTCACCAAATAACGTCGTATACTGTAAACGGAATGGAATTTCATAAGGAATATAAATTTGAACTTTACCAATACCTTGTCGAATTGTAATAAGACTAGTGCCAGCTGGTAAAATCGTTTGCGTTGTATCGATGGTAATATCCCCAGCGAGGCGCTGAATTTGTACATCTTGCCATTTATAAGCTTCTATAGGCGCTGGCATTGTACCAATTAAGTCATTTTTAATCGCAGGGAGTTTTTCAAAAAGCTCTGCACCAACTACTTTTGGCTCGTTTTCTCTTTGCAAGTATTGATAGAGCATATATAAGAGCATGATGACGATAAATAAACGTAAGCTCCACATCGTGAACAAAGCAATGGCAATAAAGAAAATTCCTGTCCATTTAAAAAATCGAACTTTTTTGGAAAAACTTAAATAAAGAAGTACAGCCCCAATCAATAAACAGAAGGCACCACCATTATTAAATATAGTTAGCTCCACAAAGACCAGTAAAAAGAAGCAAAGTACCCAAAATGTGAGCTTATTTGTTGTGAAATTTTGCATGAGGGTCACCCTTCCTTCTACTAATAGTATAAGAGAGGGAATGGGACCCTCTATTCTTAAACGTGAAAGAATGCGCCTTTTAATGTTGGCGCATTGCTTTCATTATACCATGTTATTTATTTTCAATTAGCAGTGGTGAGCTTTCTTCTACTGCTTTTTTTTCTAATTCTGCCAGTCTTGCCTCAAAAGTTGTAAGCTCATGGTCTTTATCGATTTGATAAGCTAATTTATCGATATATGCTTCTAAATCTTCAAAGTTTGTTTTATTATTTTTGGCAATCATTCCATCCATTTGATGATGGGCGCGAGTTACATTTTCTTTCCCCATCAGCTGTAATTGACGTACTTTCATATCTTTAATTTTATGCTTCATTGTTTCAAATTTACGCTCGAGCTCGAAGTATTCACGAGTACTTGCTTCAATGCTAGCTTGTAATGTAAGGTTACGAGCTGAATAAGCTGTTACTTCATCCGTAGCGAAATCAATTAAGTCCTGCTCTCCGCTAGATTTTGCTAATGCTAATTGAGATTCACGTTTCGCTAGTAAATCTGCGTTTTCTTTATATTCTTGCTCTAGCTTTTCTTTTAATTGCCCTTGTCGCTCTAATAATTTGCCTGTTTGTTCTGTTTGCTTTTCTGCTTCACGAATGTATTGATTTAACATCGCAATCGGATTTTTTTGTTCCTTCTTATCAAATAATTGGTGTAAGTCTGCCTCTACTGTATATCTAAAACGTTGAAATAAGTTCATTTAAAATCGCTCCTTTTATTTTGTTAAATTTGACCATTCTTTTTCAAAGTTTGTAAACGGATCTTCTTCTTTTTTTCCTTCAATTGTAGGGATTTTTACATCTTCGCCATTCCATTTTTTATAGATAACATAGATAATGGCGATGGCAGCAAGTCCTACCATTGCTGGAATGTTAGACACTGCTGATAGGACACCGATTAAACCAACTGTAAACCAGAAAATTTTACCGAAAGATGACTTACTAGCAATGTAGAAGTGCATGCCCAGTGCTACAAATAATCCAGAGAATAATAACCCCGCCAGTGGTCCAATTAACGCTAGTGCAACACATGCTGCAATGACGCCTCCAGTTAATAAAAGAAATTTTTTCATTTGTTTTAGCTCCTTTCGTTTGTACCTTTATGTTACCTATTTACAAGATTGTCTAAAACGGACTCGAAATTGATTTTGAACTAGGTCTTGAGGCTGAGATCCATCTAAGCAGCCAAAATAGAAGGTTTTTAGCTGTGTTTAATAAGACTTTTTCTTGTTTTTGGAAAAACATTAATTATTTTTGGTTGAAAATACCATTTGTCATAAAGTCATTTATAGACCCGAAACTAGAATTTTTTCGACAAAAATAGAAGAGAGATCCCTCCTTCGTTTGACAAATAAACAAGAATGAATGAGCTATACTTATGAAAAAGAAACTGAGCGAAGGAGGATTTCTGGTGAGAACCTATTCTATATATAAGATAAAAGAAGAGCATTTAACGTTTATTTTTGGCAGAGAGCGTAAGTTATTAGAGATGATGCAAGGTTGTGAAGATGCCAATGAGAAATCCTTAAAAGAGCTTGCATATATATGTGAATCCGTTCGTTTTGAGGAGATTGCAGCCATGTTAGAGCATCAACTTGATTCCAAATATGCACACCTAGAAAGAGCTCGTAATGCTTTGTTTTTAGAACATCCGATCAAAGGTAAAATGGCTATTTATTTAGTAGATCGTAAAATTTGTGTTTATTGCGAAGGTTCGCGAATGCTAGATTTAGATTTATTTCAAATGCTTGCTAAAATGAGTGAACGTTTTATAGCTTTTAATAAACAGGATAATGAGTGTGGGTGGTTAAAGCCGATGAAGTATACAATGCACTAGGAAAATTCACTACAATATATAGTAACACGCTATTATTTGGTGTATAATGGAGCGTGGAGAGTTTTTTCTCGGTATATTGTAGTGGAGGAGGTTGGTTGTATGCCTACATGGGGCTGGATTATTATCGTAATTATCGCATTAGCAGCGGGCGCAGCACTTGGTTTCTATTTCGCTCGTCAAGCTATGATGAAATATTTGAAAGAAAACCCACCTATTAATGAGCAAATGATTCGTATGATGATGGCGCAAATGGGTCGTACGCCGTCTGAAAAGCAAGTACGTCAAATGATGGCGCAAATGAATAAATTCCAGAAGTAATTTGGAATGTTCCGAGCAACTAGTTCAAGCTTAACTAGTTGTTTTTTTATTTTTAATAGTATTTAAATAATTCTTAAAAATCATACAACTCTATCGGAAAACTATGTATAATGGAGTTACTATACGGAAGGGAGTTGTGTATTTTGCAAAAAGAAAAAACAAATGTAGAAAGTTTTGATCTAGATCATACAAAAGTGAAGGCACCTTATGTTCGTTTAGCAGGTGTGAAAACGGGCAAAAATGGCGATGAAGTATATAAATACGATATTCGCTTTAAACAGCCAAATAAGGAGCATATGGAAATGCCTGCATTACATTCTTTAGAGCATTTATCTGCTGACATTATCCGTAATTACTCTGATCATATTGTTGATTTCAGTCCAATGGGTTGTCAAACAGGCTTCTATGTATCATTGATCAATCATAATGATTATGAGGATTTATTAGCTATTTTAGAGAACACATTTACAGATGTGACAAAGGCAACCGCAGTGCCTGCCTGCAATGAAGTGCAATGTGGCTGGGCTGCTAGCCATAGTTTAGAAGGGGCCCAAGCATTAGCGAAAGAGTTTTTAGCGAAACGTGATGAATGGCATATTATTTTTGAAGATTAAATAAAATAAAAACCTTGCGAGTAAAATGACGCAAGGTTTTTCATTGCCCTAAAAATGGAATGGAATGACATTCGAAGAAGAAGAATCCCGATTGATTTTTTGATAAATAAAATTGTCTAGAAAATCATGAATTAAATCCTCATATTCATCCATATTTTCATTAAAGGATTGTGCATGTGCCCCTGTATCAAAAAGTTTTAATTTTTTTGGACCGGTTTTTTTATTGTAGAGATCGAGTGACATGGAAGCTGGAATAAACGTATCAGGAATACTATGGATAAAGAGCACAGGTTTTTCAATATGTGTGACGGCTTCGGCAGGTGTTACACTTTTAAATGAGTAACCATCTCTGAGACGAACAAAAAAGTCAGCAAATCGAATAGGAATAATGGAGCCATATTTAAATTCAGTTTTTGCAATTTGTTTGAGCAACATAGAAAAGTCGGAGAACGCACAATCTGAGATATAAAAATCAGCGCCATCCTCGACTGTTCCTGCATAGAGGAGCATGGTTGCTGCACCCATCGATTCACCGTGAATGCCAAGAATAGCATCCTCTCCAATCATGGCTTTTACTGTTTTCACCACGGCATCAAGATCGTTTTTCTCATAGTAGCCATAGCTTGTTGTCTTGCCACCAGATTCACCATGGCGGCGGTGGTCAAATATAACGGAATTATAGCCAAGTCTTTCAAAAAGGCGAGCATATTTCACGGAATTTATTTTATTTTCGGTAACACCGTGGCAAATGATGATAGTATTATTTGTTTGCAATGGCTGAAACATAATGCCTCGAATTGTATAGCCATTTGGAGAATCAATATTTAGTTCACATTTCAAGTTTTTATTGTACCAAGCCTCATCAAAGCGCTTTGCGGTCGTTTCTCGTTCCCGTATAAATTCAGGGTCTTTTTGTTGGATATACATTAATTTATTGGAAAGCGCGAAGCCGAACAGACCTGTTGCAGCGGCGGCTAGCGTTGTTGTAATACCAGAGAATAAAAGCATCTTCTTTTTCATCATAAAACACCTCCACATGCTGTTTCTTATTTGTAATGTTCCCAACTAAGATTGTTTAAAACACGTCAACATTTTACAATATCTTTGGCAAAACTGCGATTATTTCTATTATCGAAAATCGTCATAATATTTGTTAAAATATACATATCTGCTAGTAGCATATGCATGCAGTGTTGATTCTTGAACGGGGAAAAGGGGAGAATGATTATGACAAACGAGGTAGTAATCGTGAGTGCGGTGCGTACAGCAATCGGCTCATTTCAGGGGACATTAAAAGACGTAGCAGCGACAACGTTAGGTAGCATTGTCATTAAAGAAGCATTAGTGCGTGCTGGCGTAGCAGGTGAACAGGTCGATGAGGTTATTATGGGGAATGTTTTATCGGCAGGACTTGGACAAAATCCAGCTCGTCAAGCGGCAATTAAAGCGGGGTTACCTCAAGATGTATCAGCCTTAACAATTAATAAAGTATGTGGATCAGGTTTAAAGGCTGTTCATTTAGCAACACAGGCGATTATAGCGGGAGATGCAGAGATTGTTGTTGCAGGTGGATTTGAAAATATGAGCCAGGCTCCATACGTCTTAAAAAATGCACGAGAAGGCTTCCGAATGGGCGACCAAAAGGTAGTAGATACAATGATTCAGGATGGCCTATGGTGTGCTTTTAACGATTATCATATGGGCATTACAGCTGAAAATTTATGTGATATGTATCAAATCACTCGAGAAGAGCAGGATGCTTTTGCAGCTCGTTCTCAGCAACGCGCAGAGGTAGCAATTGCAGCGGGCAAGTTTGAAAATGAAATCGTTGCTGTTGAGATTCCACAGCGCAAGGGAGAGCCACTGCTTTTCAATAAAGATGAATTTCCACGAGCAGGTGTGACAGCGGAATCATTAGGTAAGCTACGACCAGCATTTAAAAAGGATGGCTCTGTCACAGCAGCGAACGCGTCTGGTATTAATGATGGTGCGGCAGCGGTAGTGGTGATGTCAAAGGAAAAAGCACAAGAGCTAGGCATTCAACCAATGGCGATCATTACAGCGAATGCTAGTGCTGGTGTAGATCCTGCAATTATGGGTACAGGTCCTGTAAAAGCAGTACAAAAAGCGCTGACAAAGGCTGAGATTACTTTAAACGATATCGATTTAATTGAAGCAAATGAAGCATTTGCAGCACAATCAATTGCTGTAGATCGTGAATTAAGCTTTAATCATGATAAACTAAATGTTAACGGGGGTGCCATTGCTCTTGGTCACCCAATCGGTGCTAGTGGTGCTCGGATTTTGGTAACGCTATTACATGAGATGGAAAAGCGTGATGTGAAAACGGGCTTAGCCACATTATGTATCGGTGGTGGACAAGGCGTAGCAACAGTTGTGAAGCGCCCTTGATGTCAATAAGAAGGTGAATAGAAATGGGAAAGAAACGAAAACAGCAACAACATACTGACAATAGCGTAACAGCTAGCCTACCTAAGCAAGAGGCCGTTACATTAGCAGATCAGCTAGGTGGCGATGTGCTAGCAAAATTAAAAGCAGCGAAGCAAGATTTAACTGCTAAAGAGCAGGCGGCAGAAGAAGAGCGTCAGGCAAAATTAGCTTTTGAACGTAAACAACGAGAAAAAAACAAATCGTTTGAAGAACTTTTAAACGAATACGGCGATAAAGGTAATAAATATTAAGAGAGAACAGTGAATTCACATAGGTGGGTTCACTGTTTTATATTTACAGCATAACATTTATATGGTTATGGTCGATATATAAGGAGAGATTATTGAAATTAATGGAACGGGAGACGCTGCCAATAACATATACCTAATTGTAGTTTAGTATCAATTAAATTATGTTAGGAGACCAACATGGTAGAATTACAAACAGAAAGAATAAGATTAATTCCTTTAAACGCTAAGTATCTTAATTTACTAATAGAGCATGAGGAGCAAATGGCGGCGGAGTTGTCATTAAGTAAAGGTGTAGGGAGTTTAGATTGCGAGCTTAAACAAGCGCTGTATTTTAGACTTTGCAAAGTATTAGAAGATGAGCCAAATTATCTATGGCATACGAATTGGTTACTTGTATTAAAAGAAAAAAATTGTGCTGTTGGTGGCATAATGCTAAAAGGTACGCCAAATGAGCAAGGGGAAGTTGTAATCGGGTATTATACTTTGCCTCCTTATATGGGGCAGGGCTATATGACAGAATCAATCATAGCTCTTAAAGACTGGTTACTCCATCAGCCAAATGCAAAATACGTTATCGCTGACACGGAAAAAGAAAATATGGCTTCCCATCGAGTTTTGGAAAAAGCAGGGGCTGTCTTGTTTAAAGAAACGAAGTCCCTCTATTTTTGGCGGTTCCACCTTTAAAATAAAAGACAAAAGGCTATAATTGAGCCTTTTGTCTTTTATTTTTGAGTATTTTTCTTAGTGCAACAACGAGACTAACAAAAACAATGGCTCCAGCTGTATCGACAAGCACATCTTGAGCACTCATTGTACGACCTGGCGTAAAGCTTTGACGAAATTCATCAAGCACCGCGATTGTAGCCGTTCCACCGATAGCAATACTTGCTGCAAAACGTCTTTTTCCCCAGGCGAAGTAAAGGCCAAGTGCGATGCATCCAAATCCCATGAAGTGTGTCAATTTACGAATTAAAAACTCTACAAATGGAAAATAACCTCGCTCTTCCACTGAAACGATGGTTCCCCAATAGGGAATTTTTAAAATAGATAGTTGTTTTTCAAAAGGTTTATTGGCGAGCAAATCTTCTAATTCTGGTAGTATACTCTGTTGCTCATAGGTCATACTAGAGGAGATTACTAGTACAACTAGACAAATGAGTAAAATTAGCCATTTTTTCATCGATGTTCTTGATAGTACTCATTTTTTGTTAGCTCATTAGCTACCTTGAAATCTGTTATTGAATTAATTTTCTCGTAGGAAGCAAGCGTTTGTGCTAGTTGTTGTTGAGAGCTTGCGCCAATGACCGTAGAAGCGATTGTCGGCTCTTTTAGATTAAAAGCGATAGCCAAAGCATGCAAGTTATCATAGTGTAAAGCTAAGTCTGTTAACGTTGTTGTTAACTCCTCAGCAGTATAGGTGTTAAAACCATTAACATATTGTAGACGTTGTTGCCAGCTATTTGTTAATAAGCCCTTTGCCACTGTGCCACGTGTTACAACAGAAGCACCCTGTTTCGCAATAAAGTTAAACCATTCTTCAGGGCGGCGATCGAGGGCACTGTATTGCATCATGACGCTTCTAGCCGAGCTTGCAGGTAAAAATCGCTGCAATACATTAGGACGAATGGAGGATATACCATATTCACGAATGAGCCCTTCTTTTTTAAGTCCTTCAAATGTGTCAATTATCCCGTCCCAATCATCTTCGATTGTGCCACCGTGTAATTGATATACATCAATGTAGTCTGTTCCTAAACGTCGTAAGCTAGCATGGATAGCTTCTTTTATATAGGATGGTGATGCATCCCAATGCCAGCCATCTACCCCTTCTGCCCACCGATTACCTACCTTTGTTGCTAGGATGACATCATGACGACGCTTACCTAACGTTGCGCCAATAATCTCTTCATTTGCACCATAATCATATAAATCAGCTGTATCTATATAGTTAATGCCAGCATCTAATGCCATATCGACAATGGCAGCTGCTTGTGTTTTATCTGTCGAAAGAGACATGCCTCCTAAACTAATCTCTGAAATAAACAATTCACTTGTACCAAGCTGTCTTTTTTTCATACGAATGACCTCCTTCGATTTCTCTACTTGTAATGGTACAATGAACATATCTGAAGAACAAGCGAGGTTATCGTCAATGAAAAAGTTTGAGGAAAAAACAACGAAAACGACACCGATCTATGACGGAAGAATAATAAAACTACAAATTGATGATGTCACTTTACCAAATGGACAGGTTGCAAAACGTGAAATCATTAAGCATCCAGGTGCCGTAGCGGTGATTGCTGTTACGGACGAGGGTAAACTAGTGTTAGTAGAACAATACCGCAAAGCGCTGGAGCGTTCTATTATTGAAATTCCAGCTGGAAAGCTAGAGCCAGGTGAGGAGCCAGTGATGACAGCACGTCGAGAATTAGAGGAAGAAACAGGTTATGGCGCGCATCAACTTACTTTTTTACAAACATTTGCAACATCACCAGGCTTTGCGGATGAAGTTCTTCATTTGTTTGTGGCGAGGGGATTATATACAATAGACAATAAAGCAGATTTAGATGAGGATGAATTTGTCGAACTATTAGAAGTTTCGTTGGAAGAAGCACAAGTAATGGTGGCTGACCAGCGTATATATGATGCTAAAACAGCATTCGCAGTGCTATGGCTAGCTGCAAATTTAGAAAATAATCTTTTAGCATAATAGAGACGGACGAGCATAAGCTGTACAAACCTTGATAGAAAAGGAGCATGTTTATGTCTCGTACGGTGTCTATTTTTTATCACGCTTCCATCATTGCAGTAAGTTTTGTTTGTGGCGTTATTTTCTTTCATATTATTGGTGGACCGAAAGCGGAACCCTTTATATTATTTATAGAGCCTCGTTTAGCAGATGGGGACAGGCAATCCATTTTTCGTTTAGTACTGCCTGTTGCTATTTCCATAGGTCTTATATTATTACTAGCAACACATAGCGTCTTAAAGGTGTTAGTGCGTGTGACTGTAGCCATGCGTGCCACTTTTTTTGGCTTTAGTTCGGTTTTTTTATTACAAAAACTTGAAGCTTTTTGGCTTTATACGATTTGGTGGTTTCCATTTCAGCTCATCTATTGTATATTGTTGCTAGTCCTATGCAATTTACTTGTACCCGCTTGGTCAAAGCGAAAAATCGGGAAACAAGTATCTGGTCGGACAATTTTGTTGAATTTTATCGCATTTTTCATCATAATAGTTGCTGAGTTTATTGTTATTTCTTATGTGTTAAAATGATGGATTGAATAGACCAAAATTGTGATCAGATAAAAAAGTAGAAGCATGTTAGAAATCTATTCACTATCTTGTAATAGGATTTACTCCTTTGGTATAATGGAAAGAGTTTAGGGGGGCGTCACATGGAGAGCCGAATTGATCGTATAAAAAAACAGTTGCATAGTGCTAGTTACAAGCTGACGCCGCAGCGAGAAGCGACAGTTGCTGTTTTGCTTGAGCACGAAGAGGACCACCTAAGTGCTGAAGATGTTTATCTTTTAGTAAAAGAAAAAGCACCTGAGATTGGTCTAGCTACTGTTTATAGAACGTTAGAATTATTAACTGAGCTCAAAATTGTCGACAAAATCAACTTTGGCGATGGCGTATCGCGCTATGATTTACGCCAAGAGGGAGCTGCCCATTTCCACCATCATCTTGTTTGTATCGAATGTGGTGCTGTTGATGAAATTCAAGAAGATTTACTTGAAGATGTGGAAGCCGTTGTTGAAAAACGTTGGAACTTTATCATAAAAGATCACCGACTAACTTTCCACGGCATATGCTGGCGCTGTCATGATAAAAACGACGAATCGAATGAAGAAAAATAACGAAAAACTGTCTGTTTTAATCTTTGGTATAGATTGAATCGGGCAGTTTTTTGTTTTTTTTATTGAAGTATAGACACCATTAGGTTTGGTGGTTTATGTCGAATGGAGGGTCCTTTAGCACATTTCTTAAGGCCATGCTAAAATAGAGAATAATTGACAGTGAGGGGGCGTTGTGATGAATGAATTTCAATATGCAGTTGAGGACTATATCCATTTTATTCAGGTGGAAAGGCAGTTATCTGTTAATACATTAGCATCCTATCGCCGAGATTTAGAAAGCTATGTACATTTTTTAAAGGAAGCAGAAGGTATGTCTGATTTTAGTGTGGTAGAACGGACAACTATATTACGCCATTTAGAGCAATTGCGGGCACAGGGAAAGACAAGTCGTACCGTTGCCCGTCATATTTCATCGATTCGGAGTTTCCACCAATTTTTACTACGAGAAAAGCGCGCAGAAACTGATCCGACAGTCCATTTGGAGATGCCGACAATTGAGCAAAAGTTGCCTAATATTTTATCTATCCAAGAGATTGAAGCTTTACTAACAGCTCCAAATAAAAGTAAGCCACAAGGTATACGTGATCTTGCCATGCTGGAGTTACTATATGGGTCTGGTATGCGCATCAGTGAACTTATTGCACTGGATTTAGCTGATATTCATTTAACCATGGGCTTTGTACGTGTATTTGGGAAGGGTGGCAAGGAGCGAATCATTCCACTCGGCAAAAGCGCACTTTCGGCAATAAATGCCTATTTAAATGGTGCTCGTAGTCAATTACAGGGAAAGTACCCCAAAACAGATGCGTTTTTTATTAATCAAAGAGGGAAACGTTTAACAAGGCAGGGTTGTTGGAAATTAATGAAGGAGCATGCGTTAAAGGCAGGCATCCAACATGAATTAACACCACATACATTGCGTCATTCCTTTGCCACTCATTTGGTTGAAAATGGAGCCGATTTACGAGCGGTGCAGGAGATGCTTGGTCATGCAGATATTTCTACTACCCAGATTTATACACATATTAGCAAAACAAGATTATCTGAGGTCTATAAGCAATTCCATCCACGTGCTTAAAAGATAATAGGAAAAAATTATTTTTCAGTCGGATGTCTGACCTTTATTTTTCGCATTTTTTTGGTAAAATAGAGTCATGAGATTAGGAGGCAACCATTATGAATAAACCATTTAACAAAATCCATGTTGTTGTCATGGATTCCGTAGGTATTGGTGAAGCGCCAGACGCTGCTAAATTTGGGGATGTTGGCGCACATACACTAGGACATATCGCTGAAAAAATGAATGGGCTTACAATGCCAGTAATGGAGTCATTTGGTTTAGCGAATATTGAACCATTGCATGGAATGCATGCAACTACTGACCCTAAAGCATACTACGGTAAAATGCAAGAAGCATCAGTTGGTAAAGATACGATGACTGGCCATTGGGAAATCATGGGGTTAAATATTGATAAACCATTTAAAGTGTATCCAGATGGGTTTCCAGCAGAGCTAATTGATGAGCTAGAGAAACGTACAGGTCGGAAAGTGCTATGCAATCAGCCAGCAAGTGGTACACAAGTAATTGAAGATTTTGGGAAGGAGCATATGGAAACAGGTGCGATTATTGTCTATACATCAGCCGATCCTGTTTTACAAATTGCTGCTCATGAAGAAATCATTCCACTAGAAGAGTTATATAAAATTTGCGAAATTGCTCGTGAATTAACATTACAGCCTGAATATTTAGTAGGTCGCGTCATCGCACGACCATTTGTGGGTACGCCTGGAAACTTTACTCGTACATCCAATCGTCATGATTATGCGTTAAAGCCATTTGGTCGTACAACAATGAATGTTTTGAAGGACGCGGGATTAGATGTGATTGCAATTGGAAAAATCTCAGATATTTTCAATGGTGAAGGTGTGACAGATGCTGTACGTACAAAAAATAATATGGATGGTATGGATCAATTTGCAGAAGTTGTACGTCGTGACTTCCGTGGTCTAAGCTTCTTAAATTTAGTCGACTTTGATGCCAATTTCGGCCATCGACGTGATCCTCTAGGCTATGGACAGGCATTACAAGAATTTGATGCACGTCTACCAGAAATTCTAGAGGTAATGTCAGAAGACGATCTATTAATTATTACAGCAGATCACGGCAATGATCCAACCTTCCCAGGGACAGATCATACACGCGAATATGTACCACTAATTGTCTATTCACCACGTTTTAAAGGTGGTGCGGAACTTGCGCTTCGTGAAACCTTTGCAGATATTGCAGCAACAGTTGCAGAAAACTTTCATGTAGAAGCACCGCCATTCGGTAAAAGTTTCTTACATGATTTGAAATAAGGGGGTTTTTTGTATGAATATGGTTCAATTGTTTGAAAAGAAAAAACAAGGATTAGAGCTTTCTCAAGCTGAAATTCAGTATTTTGTTGAAGGCTATACGACAGGCTCTATCCCAGATTATCAAGCAAGTTCTTTATTAATGGCGATACGTTTACTAGGTATGTCTGATGATGAGACATTTTATTTAACAAAGGCAATGATCGAATCAGGCGATGTCATTGATTTAACATCTATTGAAGGCTTTAAAATTGATAAACACTCAACTGGAGGGGTTGGTGACAAGGTTACACTTGTGGTTACGCCAATTATTGCTGCTCTAGGAATTCCTGTTGCGAAATTTAGTGGTAAAGGCTTAGGGATTACTGGGGGGACAATTGATAAACTTGAATCCATTCAGGGCTTTAAAACAGAGCTTTCATCACAGGAGTTCATTGATAATGTCAATCAGCATAAAATTGCCGTTGCTGGACAAACAGGTAATCTAGTACCAGCCGACAAAAAATTATATGCATTGCGTGATGTGACAGGTACTGTCGATTCTATTCCATTAATCGCAGCGTCGATTATGAGTAAAAAAATTGCAAGTGGTGCCGATGGTATAGTCCTCGATGTAAAATGTGGCTCAGGTGCGTTTATGAAGACGCAGGAAGAAGCACAGCGTTTAGCAGATACAATGACGGCTATTGGAGAAAAACTTGGCCGTAAAGTCATCGCACACATCAGTGATATGGATAATCCTTTAGGGAAAATGATTGGTAATAAGCTTGAGGTAGTGGAGGCTTATGCCCTATTAAGTGGACGTATGGAAGAAACGCATGAAGATTTGGTTGATGAATGTGTTGTCATCTCTTCCTTGATGTACCAAATTGCGGCAGGTGTGAATGAAGCGGAAGCAACAGCTGCTGTTAAGCGAGTGATAGCAGATGGCTCTGCAGCTGCAAAATTCGAGGAGTTTATTGTGGCGCAAGGAGGAGTAGTCTCTGATATTGTTCAAAATGACACAGCTCATAAAGTAGCAGTGACAGCGGTTTCAGAGGGCACGGTGGAGACGATTAATGCTTTATTAGTTGGAGAAGCAAGTGTTAGTCTAGGCGCTGGACGTTTAACGAAGGAATCAAAGCTTGATTATGATGCAGGAATTCAGCTAATTGCCAAAAAAGGTGATCATGTTAATAATGGCGATACGATTGCTTATTTGTATTCCAATCAGCCAATTGACGAAGAGACAATTAATAAAATTCAGCAAGCTTATACAATTGCATAAAGATTATTAGCGAGAGCCCTCACTTATGAGGGTTCTCGCTTTTTTGTGTGTTCGATGAATCGCCAAAATTTAGAGCTCGATAGCGTTTAGAAATTGTAGATTTATCCCATACTGCACTTAACCTAAAAAGCTATAAGTATGTCGATTAGACACTATTTCGGAAGACTTTGCACTAGTTCTGTCAGCCACAAGGATTCAACCTATTGAATGTGGAATTGCACGAGGAGGAGGCGATGTTCATGCATTATCAATTAGAAATGGTCACAAGAGAGACAGTCGTTATACGTTTGTTTGGGGAGCTCGATCATCATGCCGTTGAACAAATTCGAGCGAAAATTTCTGCAGCAATTTTTCAAGGCACTGTGACGACCATCATTTGGAACTTGGAAGGACTATCTTTCATGGATAGTTCGGGAGTTGGATTAGTGCTTGGTCGTATGCGTGAGTTAGAGGCAGTTGCTGGGCGAACTATATTATTGAATCCATCGCCAACAATGCGAAAAGTATTTCAATTTTCAGGTTTAGGACCGTGGATGATGGATGCAACAGAGGAACAAGCGATTGATCGCGTAAGGGGGATTGTAAATGGATAACGAAATGACATTAACTTTTTTGGCAATTAGTGAAAATGAAGCTTTAGCGCGTGTAGCTGTTACAGGCTTTATTGCTCAATTAGATCCAACTATTGATGAGCTATCAGAATTTAAAACAGTTGTCTCAGAAGCAGTTTCCAATGCTATTATTCATGGCTATGAAGAAGATGGTAAGGGTGTTGTGACAGTTCATGCTAAACGTGAGGATGATATTGTGACAGTATCTGTCATGGATAAAGGGATAGGAATTGAAGACGTTAGTCGAGCGATGGAGCCATTATTTACAACAAAAAGTATGATGGAGCGTTCGGGTATGGGCTTCACGATTATGGATAGCTTTTCAGATCAGCTAACAGTTATATCAAAATGGCAAGAAGGAACAACTGTAACATTCACGAAGAAATTTTACACAGTTCGCACAGCGGTAATGTGAGGTTAAACCCGTGAAGCCGTTAGAACAGTCGTCCGATAAGCTATTGTCTCAGGAGGAAATGCGTGATTTAATTGCACGCGCACAGCAGGGCGATCATGAGGCTCGTAAACGAATGGTAGAAGGCAATACGAGACTTGTGTGGTCCATTGTTCAACGTTTTACAACGAGAGGTGTTGAGCTTGAGGATTTATTCCAGATTGGCTGCATAGGGCTCATGAAATCTGTGGATAAATTTGATTTAACCTATGATGTGAAATTTTCAACCTATGCAGTACCGATGATCATTGGAGAAATTCAGCGCTTTTTAAGGGATGATGGAATGGTGAAGGTGAGCCGCTCTATTCGTGAGCTCAATTTTAAAATCCGTCATGCTACAGATGAATTTATTAAAAAGAACGAACATCCACCAACCATTCAAGAGCTTGCTCAGGTGCTTGGTGTGACAACAGAGGAAATTGTTACAGCATCCGATGCATTGAGAGACCCTGCCTCTCTTCATGAGCAATTGTATGAGAGTGAGGGTGATTCCATTACACTAATGGATCAAATGAAGGATGAAAAATCGGAGCAACCCTTTGATTACATCCCATTGAAAGAAGTACTAACGAGACTTGAGCCAAGAGAGCAGTCTATCATATATCTTCGCTATTTTTCAGATTGCACGCAAACTGAAATTGCAAATAGATTAGGTATATCGCAGGTACAGGTTTCCCGATTAGAGAAAAAAATCCTTGCCCAGCTGAAAAGTTGGATGGCAACAAGTGCAACAGTGGAGCAGAAAGTAATAAAAAAAGACATCTAAGAAAATGGTGACAGCATGACAAATAAATTATTTAACAGCTTAGAAGAAGCCGAAGATTTTCTTATCGAACAATTTGGTGACGGCGAATCGTTTGACGTTGGTATTAAACACTTATTTGTCAAAGATTTGCCGGTCCTTTGTGCATATATTAGTGGGCTTGTAGATGGAGAAGCTTTAACACAGTTGCTGTCTAGCATGCTTCCAGATGAGGACATTGAAATTGATGTAGAGGATGAGAAGGAATATTTTGAGTCTTACTTTAATTTCCATGGACGGTCAGAAGAAACAGAGCGTAAAGCCTATTTGCTAGCCATTTTAAGTGGACAAGTCACCTTTATTACTAAAAGTGGCTATTGCTATGTTGCAGAGCTTAGAAACTATCCAGGACGCTCTCCAGAAGAGCCAGATAATGAAAAAGTTATCCGTGGATCAAGGGATGGCTTTACAGAAGGGATTTCTCAAAACACAGCCTTAATACGTAGGCGAATTCGTAATAGTAATCTACGTTTCGAGCTACATAAAATATCCAAAGTCGGTCAAACCGACGTGGCGATCGCGTTTATGAAGGATGTTGCCAATGAAGATATGCTCGAAAGTTTACGACAGCGTCTTGGACAAATAAATCATGATGGCTTGACGATGGCCGATAAATCATTAGAAGAATGGCTCTTTAAACAAAAGTTCCACCCAGTTCCATTTGTACGTTATACGGAGAGACCTGATATTGCTGCAGCTCATCTACTTGAAGGGCATATAGCTATATTAGTCGATACTTCTCCATCCGTTATTTTAGTACCTGTTACAGTGTTTCATTTATTGCAGCATGCAGAGGAATATCGTCAGGCACCCACAGTAGGGACGTTTGTACGTTTTATGCGATATTTTGGCTCTGTAATGGGTTTACTTTTATTGCCATTGTGGTATGTATTTGCAACGAATGAATCCCTACTTCCAGATGCCCTCTCCTTTTTAGGTACGGAGGAGAAATCGCATGTACCTTTATTACTACAAATTTTGATTGCAGATATTGGAATAGAATTTTTGAGGATGGCCGCCATTCATACTCCGTCACCATTGTCCACAGCGATGGGATTGGTTGCGGGGGTAATCATTGGTCAAATTGCGATTGATGTTGGATTATTCTCTTCAGAGGTGGTCCTCTATACAGCGGTGGCAGCCATTCTTATTTTCATTATTCCATCCTATGAGCTTAGTATCTCCATTAAAATTTTTAGGTTACTGCTACTTCTGATGACGGGTCTCTGGGGTGTCAATGGGTTATTTATTGGTTTATTTTTATTGTTTACGTATTTATGTTCATTGCGACCAATGCAGGCACCTTATTTATGGCCGCTTGTTCCATTCTTTCCAACAGCAATGCTTCGCGTCATTATTCGCTTCCCAATGACAGCGGATGCACTAAGACCTTATGTAGTCGCTTCCAAACAGCGAAAAAGATCATAGGAGCCGTTGCACTCGTTTTTTTCATGTGATAAAGTTCACATATAGTATTTTGTGATTTTTGCAAAAATTATTTTCATTCAAGAAAAAGCAAGTACTATACATTTGTTTTTTTATATGTGAGGGAAATAATTTTTTGATGGAATGGTTCTAATATAGTAAAGAACCCTTCCACTTTCAAACCGTAAAAATAACAAGATGGAACGATGTGAAAAGGGAGAGATGCACATGCATTTATATGGAACACAAGCGATTTCTGAAGATGGTCATTTAACAATTGGACAGGTAGACACATTAGAGCTAGCAAAAGAGTATGGTACACCACTTTTCGTGTATGATACTGCACTTATTCGTAAGCGTGCGCGCAGCTTTATCGATACGTTTAAAAAACTAGGTGTAAAAGCAGAAGTAGCTTATGCTTCAAAAGCATTTGCATGTGTAGCGGTGTATCAATTAGCAGCAGAAGAAAATTTATCATTGGATGTTGTATCTGGTGGCGAATTATTTACTGCCTTAAAGGCAGGTTTCCCTCCAGAGCGCATTCATTTTCATGGTAACAATAAAAGCATTGCTGAATTAGAGCTAGCTTTTGACTCCAAGATTGGATGTATTGTTGTAGATAATTTCTATGAAATACAGCTTTTAAAAGATATTTCGGAGCGCCGTCAGCAAAAAATGCGTATATTATTACGTGTTACACCAGGTGTTGAAGCACATACGCATGATTTCATCACGACAGGTCAAGCAGATTCAAAATTCGGCTTTGACTTAAACAATGGTCAAGCAGATGAAGCATTCCAACAAACATTTAACCATGAATTCCTAGAGCTACTTGGTTTACATTGCCATATTGGCTCACAAATTTTTGACACTGCAGGTTTTGGATTGGCTGGAGAAAAATTGATTGACAAAATTTCTGATTGGAACAAGACTCACGGATTTACATGTACTGTGTTAAACTTAGGTGGGGGCTTTGGTATTCGTTATACTGAAGAAGATGCACCGCTTGAACCACAAGTATATGTAGAGGATATGATTACAGTTGTCAAAAATAAAGCAACTGTTCTTGGAATGAAGATGCCGGAAATTTGGATTGAACCAGGTCGATCACTTGTAGGTGATGCAGGAACATCTCTTTATACAATCGGTTCACAAAAAACTGTGCCAGATGTGCGAAAATATATTGCTGTCGATGGAGGTATGAGCGATAATATCCGTCCTGCATTATACGACGCTAAGTATGAGGCAGTCATCGTAAGTAAGGCGAACGAGCCGAAAGATGAGCTCTATACAGTTGCTGGTAAATTATGTGAATCTGGCGATAAATTAATTATTGATGCTAAACTACAAGATGCTGCTTCAGGTGATGTGTTAGCCATCTTCTGTACAGGTGCGTATGGTTATTCGATGGCTAGTAACTATAATCGTGTGCCAAGACCTGCAGTTGTATTTGTAGAGGATGGACAGCATCAACTAGCTATTCGCCGCGAAAGTTATGAAGATATTGTGCAAAACGATCTCCCGCTAACTTTAAAAAAGGGTGAGTAAATTTGAGGAAAAATAAGTGGGTATTACTAGCGTCCATTACAACATTTATTTTATTATGGGGCGTAGTCTATTGGGTGTTGGCGTCGAAAGGTATTCTCGGACCTGGTTCGTAAGACAGAAATTGGCTTGCGGTAAAAGTACAAATCGTGTAGGATAGTCAAAGATTATGTACAGCTAGAAAAAGAGGGAATAGACAAATATGTTAATTCGATATAAAAAAGCTTTAGAGAAAATAGCAATGGGGCTACTTTCATTTATGCCTAACGAAAAAGACGTAAAAAAGCTTACAGAAACCATCCACTCCTATGAAAATGACGATAATTGGGTTTTATACTTATGGAAAAAGAATGATGAATATGTTGGCATTGTAGGGCTTGTTGTTGACGAGCATAATATAGCCACAATCCAGCACGTGTCGGTGATCCCTTCCTATAGGGGAGAGGGAGTAGCAACGGAGATGCTTCAAGAAGTGGCGGAACTTGGCCAATATGAAAGTGTGCGTGCTACAGATGAAACACGTAGTTTTGTTCAAAAATGTATTCATTGTATCGATGAAAAAGCAGACGATTAACAACGTCTGCTTTTTCTTTGTTTGCTTTCTTGTCGCTCTGCAAGAATATGTGAGCGATCTCGAAGCATATGTTTATGAAGAAGATAATTTGAGCTATTTGATGGCAAAAGCTTTATACGTGCTAGGGCTAAATCCAGCAAGTGAGGTGAAAGAGGGAGCTGGAAAGTTTGAAAGGACTTGCCCGTTTTAATCGAAGTGATAGCTTTTGTTATTTGTGTTAGGAGTTCAAGATAATCAATTTCTTGGAAAAAAACATGCCCTTCATTTTCTTGAAAGTTATGAAGTGCTTTTTCTAAAATTCGTTTAGCACCAGTATTGTTACCACGTCGCCAATGATAGAAACCTGTTGCCAGCTGCACATAGCCGACAAGCGGATGCATTTTATCACCAGGTGCAATTTCCTTCCAATATTCCTCTAGCACTTCATGGCATTCAAAAAAATCTTGATTGCCATTAAAATAGGCACAGTAATCTATAAATAAAGTATGATGCTGTGGATGCATTTTGGACTCCTTTCCACTATACTAAAAGAACATAGAATCTCAGGGTGGTAAAATAATGTCTTATGAAGTAAAATTAGAAGCCTTTTCAGGGCCTCTTGATTTATTATTGCATTTAATTCACAGATTGGAAATTGATATCTATGATATCCCAATGGCTGAAATTACACAACAATATATCGACCATATTCATGCAATGCAAGTACTAGAGTTAAATGAAGCAAGTGAATATTTAGTAATGGCAGCAACGTTACTGGCAATTAAAAGCCGCATGTTATTGCCAATTCACGAAGGAGAGATGGAGGACGCAGAATTAGAAGTGGACGGCCCTGACCCTCGTGAAGAACTGGTGCAACGCTTAATCGAATATAAAAAATACAAGGAAGCAGCTAGTAATTTGCAGGAGCTTGAAACAGACCGAGCACAGGTATTTACGAGGCCACCTGCTGATTTAACAGGATTAGCCTCAGAAGAACAGATGGCTTTATTTGATTTGAATGTGAATATCTATGATATGCTTGGAGCATTTCAAAAATTGATGCGTCGCAAAAAATTAAAGAAACCATTAAAAACAACTGTAGCAAGGCAGGAGCGATCAGTAAAAGATCAAATGCGCTCTGTTGTGGATTCTTTACGATTAACAGGTGGACGTGCATCATTTTTCGAGCTTTTTCCCTATGAAGATAAGCCAACACTTATTCTGACGTTTGTATCCCTACTTGAACTGATGAAACGTCAGGTCGTCATCGTAGAGCAAGATGGTAACTTTGAAGAATTAACGGTTACCTTACAGAAGGAGGAATGGGAAGATGACGAAAACTTTGATGTTACAGAGTAGAATTGAAGCCTTATTATTTGTTGTGGGAGATGATGGCTTAACGATTAAACAACTTTCACAACTCTTAGGAGAGCAGGAAGAGCTGATTCTGCAAACAATGAATACATTGAGAGAAACCTACGAAGAAGATTTAACAAGAGGAATCACGGTGAAAGAAATTGCAGGCGTTTATCAGCTCATTACAAAATCTGAGTTTGCCGATACGATTCAAAGATTAGTAGAAAATCCAACCGCACAATCCTTATCTCAAGCCTCCCTTGAAGTGTTAGCGATCGTGGCATACAAACAGCCCATTACACGTGTAGCAATAGAAGATTTGCGCGGTGTGAAGTGTGAACGACCAATCCAAACATTAGTTTCACGAGGATTAATTAAAGAGGTAGGACGGTCAGAAGGGACTGGACGTGCCATCTTATATGGAACAACAAAAGAATTTTTACATTATTTTGGCTTAAATAGTATAGAAGAAATGCCTCCTCTACCTGAAGAGGACCTTGCTGATACAGAACAAGAAACAGATTTATTTATGACGAAGTTCCAAGAGACTTTTAGCGGAGCAAAATAATGGTTAGGTATAATGCGTAGCCTTCAACATAAATTTAAATCTATAATTTCCTATCACATTGAATAAGGAGTGGCTCGTTGCTTCGGTTATTTCGTTTAACACTGTTTATGATCATTGTGTTAATGGTAATGCTTCCTCAGACTAGCTTTGCAAGAGGAGGAAGCGGCTATGCTGTCTTGGATGGCGATACAGGTCGACTTTTAATTGGATCCAATAGCGATGAACGATTACCTATTGCTAGCCTCACAAAAATTTGGACAGCACTTGTGGCAATTGAAAATAGTGACTTGCAGGATGAAGTCGTTATATCCCCTAAGGCTGCTATGGCTGAGGGGAGCTCTATTTACCTACAGGCTGGTGAAACGGTGACAGTTGAAACGTTATTGTATGGCTTAATGCTACGTTCTGGCAATGATGCTGCAACAGCTTTAGCCGAACATGTAGGAGGGTCTGTAGAGGGTTTTGTCAAATTAATGAATGAAAGAGCTGTTATTGCAGGTCTTACCAATACCGTCTTTATGAATCCTTCTGGTCTTCATCATGATGAGCATTTATCGTCTGCAAGAGATACTGCTGAGATGTTAAGACTTGCGTTGCAAAATAAAACATTTGAGAAAATTGCTTCAACGGTACTTTATCGGGCAAATACAGTAAACGGAATGTTATGGGAAAATAAACACCGTCTATTAAGAGAAGGTTCAGGAATGGCAGCAGATATAGATGATGAGACAGAACAGCCTGTTAGTTCCTTAAAGTCAGCCACTGGTACTGCTTTCGCTGGAAAAACGGGCTTTACTAAGGTTGCTGGACGAACACTTGCAACGGCCTTTCAAAAGGACGGGCAAATCTGCGTTGTCGTCACCTTAAATGAATCAGATGATTGGAATGTACATCGAGGCTTATCCAATAAAGTATGGCAAGATTATAGTCTTGAAACAGTAGTGAAAAAGGGTAAATACAATGTCAATAAAAAGTTGGCTATTCGTTTACAAGAGCCCGTTCGACTACAGTTAAATAAAGAGGAAAAAGAACAGGTGAGGCAAGTATTACATGTTTCAAGGAAACGCCAAGAAGCAGTCTTGTCTATCTTTATAGGAGAAGAACGGATTTATGCAACGCCAGTAAAAGTTGAATCAGCGGATCGTTAAAAACGATTTGCTGATTTTTTACATTATTTGATCAATTGATGTTAAATTTGGTAAAATGATAATGAATGTAAAATTCTTAATTTTCGAAAAAAGGGGTGAGGAAATTGAGGAAAGCTTCAATGGAAAGTAATGGTAGGCAAATTCAATTTGGGCTAATCATTATCTTATTCTTATCAAGTTTAATTGTGCCTGTCATTCTTCTATATCCAATTCAAGAGATACTATATCGACCTAATGAATTTTATTATTTTGCACCTTATTTTAATGCTTATATTATCTTTATGGTCTCTTTATTTGTTATGGCCCTCGTACTACTAATCAATTATTTGATCATACCTAAAACGAAAAAAAGAAAGAATATAAAACGTGGTCTAGTATCTACTTCCTTATTAATTGCCTTAGGTTTCATCGCATTAAGCTTTAATACTTATAAATGGATAGATTCAAGAGGTATTCATATGAATCCATTTTTTAGTTTAAAAGTAAATTTTGTCGAGTGGGAAGAAATAGTGAAAGTTGAGCAGGTTAATCTAGAAAAAAGTGGTGTGACAAAGCCTGATCATCTGGTTTTTACATTTCAAGATGGTTCCACAATTGAGGAACCTTTGGCAGGCAACATGGTACTGGCTAAAAACCATATAGCCAATGAGTTAAAGCAGCGTGGCCTAACAATTGAAAATGTATACAAATAAAAGCTGCCGAATGGTAGCTTTTTTTGTGTCAAAATAAACATTTTACAATCGATTCGCATGATTATCAAATGAGTATACTGCTAGTAAACAAAACAAAATCTCGGTTCAAATGTTAAGAAATTAACGAATGAGAAATTAGTCGGAATACTTAATTAAAAAATGTGAAATTTGTTTTTCTTTAATAATGTCTAAAAGTATGACATAATTTTCACAGATTAGCGGGAAAAATAACCCTATTCATTGGATCGAAATCGAATGATGACGAACGTGTCAATGTGAAAGAAAACTAGAGGTGAAAAAATGGAAAGATTACAAAAGGTCATTGCCTATGCAGGCGTTGCGTCAAGGCGCAAGGCAGAGCAATTGATTTTAGAAGGTAAAGTTAAAGTAAATGGTGTAGTGGTTCGTGAGTTAGGAACAAAGGTATCTAATTCCGATACAATTGAAGTAGAAGGTGTAAAACTAGAAAAAGAAGATAAGGTATATTTCTTACTTTACAAACCACGTGGAACAATTTCTGCAGTTACAGATGATAAAGGACGCAAAACTGTCACAGATTTATTTCATCATATTCCGCAACGTATTTTCCCAGTTGGTCGTCTTGATTATGATACATCTGGATTATTGCTATTGACAAATGATGGAGAATTTTCCTATATGTTGACACATCCGAAATTTAAAATTGACAAAACATATATCGCTCGTGTCAAAGGTGTGCCAACAATTGAAGGGCTTAAAAAGCTTCAACGAGGGATCAAATTAGAGGATGGAAAGACAGCACCTGCTAAGGTAAGTATGACATCTTTCGATGAAAAAGCGGGCAAAGCTATTTGTGAAATCACGATTCATGAAGGGCGCAATCGCCAAGTTCGTCGTATGTTTGAAGCGATTGGAACACCCGTTGTTAAATTAAAACGCGAACGCTTTGCTTTTTTAGATTTATTTGGTCTTGCTCCAGGAGAATATCGTGAATTATCAAAGCATGAAGTAAAGCAACTACGTGTGTTAGCAGAAACAGGAAAGCTTGATTAATGCAATTTTGCCAGAAGAAAGTGTGGATACCAATAGAGGTATTTGGATGTTTACACTTTCTTTGTGGTGAAATCGTTCATAAATCATTCATAATTAATAGCTAAGTGTTTTTGTATCATTTTGCTATAATAGGTGAGAATAGTACACCTAGTAGCAGTTTGTTCAAAAAAGCTGTAACACATTTAATCCGGTATTGTTGACGTCAATGTGAAAGAAGCTTTTACATATTTATAGACGTATAGAGAATGAAAAAGTTCTATTTGTTTCTTCAATATGTAAAAGCAACGCAAGCCGTAATTGATAGGGGGTTTATTAACTTGGAGAAAAAGAAAAAACGTCTTGTACTGCGAACTGTCATTTTAGCTGTGTTAGCGTTGGCAATCGGGTACACAGTATATGGAACAGCAACAAAGGAAAAAGTAGAGTTAGTAGCAGTAGGCTCTGAGGCACCTGACTTCACGTTAGTAGATTTAAACGGTGAAAAACATAAATTGTCGGATTATAAAGGGCAAGGGGTATTTTTAAATTTCTGGGGAACTTGGTGTAAGCCTTGTGAGAAGGAAATGCCTGCAATGGACAATCAGTATCAAGAATTTAAAGATCACGGTGTACAAACATTAGCTGTCAATATTGCTCAAACAGATTTTGAAGTACAGAATTTTGTCGATCGATATGGGTTGTCATTTCCAGTAGTTATCGACAAAACAAAAAGTGTTATGACTGCTTATAATGTAGGACAATTACCTGCAACAGTGTTAATTGATCCAGAAGGCAAAGTGGCCAAAATTATTACAGGTGAAATGACGGAGAAAGATATTGCTTCGTACATGGAATTAGTGAAGCCAAATAAGGAGTAAATGACGATGGAAAAAATCATTTGTGCTTGTGGTCATAGTAATCCATACGGCACGAAGCTTTGTGAAAAATGTGGTCGTCCTTTAACCGAAGAAGAAAAACAAAATAAAGTTGTTGATATGCGCTATGATGGTATGGCCATTCGCTCCAAAACATATAACAAATCATTTGTTGATAAAATATGGAATTTCTTCTCAAGTGTTAAAGTTGGTATATCCTTAATTATTATCACATTAATTGCTGCTTCAGTCGGAACATTACTACCGCAAGAGTTTTACGTAAAAGCTTCTGATATGGAGAAGGGGGCTTATTACGCAGACGTATATGGTACATTCGGTAAAATCTATTATACGTTGGGGCTTTCGGATTTATATAGCTCATGGTGGTTCCAGATTTTAGTTGGTATGCTAGCAGTATCAATTATAGTGGCAAGTCTTGACCGAGGCATTCCACTTTATAAATCATTAAAGAATCAACGTGTTAAAAGACATGAAAGCTTTATGAAGCGTCAGCGCATTGTTGCAGAAGGACAAGTGTCAGCGAGTGCGGAGGAAACGCTTGATAAAGTGGCTCAAAAAATGACTGAGATGAAGTATTCTGTTCGTCGAGATGGTAGCGCTCTCTTAGCTGAAAAAGGACGCTTTTCTCGTTACGGTCCGTACATAAACCATGTAGGTCTCATCATTTTTTTAGGTGGGGTCATGCTACGTCTAGTTCCAGGCTTCTATGTTGATGAATCGATATGGGTGCGTGAAGGTGAAACACGAGCTATCACTGGAATGGAAGGCTATTTCATTGAAAACCGTGACTTTATTTTAGAAACACATGATAATACACCTCAAGGTGAGCAAGTTAAACAGGGTGTGAATGTAGTGGCTAAAAACTTCCAGACTGATATTACACTTTACAAGCAACCTGAAGACGCATTGCCTGGGGATACGGAAAATCTAGAAAAAGTAAAAGACTATTCAATTCGTGTAAACCATCCTTTAAAAGAAGATGGCTTTGCTCTTTACCAGATGGATTATCGTCTAAATGAATTAAAACAGATGAACTTTGAATTAATTAATAAGACGACAGAGAAATCTTTAGGTAAGGTAGAGATTGATTTAACAAATCCTAAAAAAGAATATGATTTAGGGAATGGTTCATCCGTTCAAATTCTTGTCTATACACCTGATTTTGATGGATTTGAAAATGGAGAACCTCAGACTAAAACGTCTATTCCAAATAATCCTGCATTTTTATTTAAAATGACTACACCAGAAACTCCTGAAGGAGAAGTAAGCTTTGTTGAAATTATGCAGCCTCCTTTAGAACCACTGGGTGAAAATAAATACAGAATGAAATTTGCTAGTGCAGAGATGCGTGATATGTCAGGTATTACGGTGCGAAAAGATAGTACCATCCCTATTCTGTTTGTTGGTGGGGTCATCTTTATGATCGGTGTTGCCATTGGCTCTTACTGGAATCATCGTCGTTTATGGCTTCAAGTGGAACCAGACGGCCGTGTGTTAATGGCTGCCCATGTCAACAAAAATATGTTCAGCATGAAAAAGGATTTAGATGCTGTTACAACATTTGCTGCATTGCCTCCGTATAAAGATCAGTTAGAGAAAGATGAGGCTGACGAAGAGCCCACTAATGGTGGCATTAAAGAAAAGGAAGGTGACAACACCTTATGAGTTTGATTGACTTAAGTGGAAACTTACTATTTGTAGCGTTTATTGCTTATCTAGTTGCGACATTATTATTTGGTGGTTCAATTAAGCAAGGTAATGCTACTGGTAAAAATACTGGCAAATGGGGCAAGCTTGCCATTGTGGTTACTATTATTGGTTTCCTATCACAGCTTGGCTATTTTATTACGCGTTGGATTTATACAGGACATGCGCCAGTAAGTAATATGTTCGAATTTACAACTGCCTTTGGTATGTTCATTGTCGGCGCGTTTATCCTAATTTATTTTATTTATCGTTTGACTGCACTTGGATTAGTGGCACTGCCTGTTGCGCTTTTGATTATTGCTTATGCAGCAATGTTCCCGAAAGAAGTAAGTCCATTAGTGCCTTCATTACAAAGTCATTGGTTAACAATTCACGTTATTACAGCAGCATTAGGGCAATCTATTTTAGCCATTAGTGCTGTGGCAGGACTTATTTACTTATTAAAAGTAGTAGATTTAACAAAGCCCTCTAAACAACGTTTTTGGTTAGAAGCTGTCATGTACTGTCTTGTAGTAGTTGTTGGATTTGTCGCGGTAACATCTACATTTAGTGCTATGGATTATGAGTCTAGTTATAATTATGTGGATAAAGAAGGAACTACTCGTAAAATTATTTACAATTTACCTCCAGTATTCGGTATGAATGAATATGAAGTGATAGAAGAACATGGCATGTCGCCATTAGTAGAAATGCCAGCGTTAATTAATGCTAAAAAATTAACAACCGTTGTTTGGTCATTATTGGTAGGATCTGTGTTGTATTTATTAATTCGTTTAATAGCTCGTCGTCGAATTAGTGCCATTTTCCAACCACTTGTTAAACGTGTCAATTTACAATTACTTGATGAAATTGGTTATCGTTCAGTGCTGATTGGTTTCCCTGTATTCTCCCTTGGTGCTTTAATCTTTGCGATGATTTGGGCACAAATTGCTTGGAGTCGTTTCTGGGGTTGGGATCCAAAAGAAGTATGGGCTCTTATTACATGGTTATTCTATGCAGCATTCCTGCATTTACGTCTATCAAAAGGCTGGGAAGGTCGAAAATCTGCTTGGTTAGCACTAATTGGTTTTGGGATTATTTTATTCAACCTAATTGCTGTTAACTTAATTCTTGCAGGTTTACACTCCTACGCGTAACCTGTGAAGCAACAAGCCTTTTCGCTGTAGCGAAGAGGCTTTCTTTTCTTTTCAATATGTGTCACACCATGTACAATAGAAGTTAGAGAAAGATGGAAGAGAGGGATCGTGAAAGTGTCAGAAAATATTTCAGTATTAGTAGTAGATGACGAGGATCGTATTCGCCGCTTATTAAAAATGTATCTTGAGCGAGAAGGATACCTTGTTGACGAGGCCGAAAATGGAGAACAAGCGATCGAGAAATCTTTAGAAAAAGAGTATCACTGTATTTTACTTGATATTATGATGCCTGAAAAAGATGGGCTAGAAGTGTGTGCAGAAATTCGAGAGCGCGCAGCAACACCAATTATTTTATTAACTGCCAAAGGCGAAGAAGCGAACCGTGTACAAGGCTTTGAGCTTGGTGCAGATGACTATATCGTAAAACCATTTAGTCCTCGTGAGGTTGTGTTACGTGTGAAGGCTATTTTACGTCGTTCACAGGCTTTCTCACCAACGACTAATGCATCTTCTTCAAAAGATTTAGTGGTGTTCCAACACTTAATGATTGACCATGATGCACATCGTGTGACTGCAGAAGGCATTGAGGTTAATTTAACACCGAAAGAGTATGAATTGCTGTACTTTTTAGCGAAATCGCCAGACAAAGTATTTGACCGTGAACAACTACTAAAAGAGGTATGGCATTATGACTTCTTTGGTGATTTACGCACAGTAGACACACATGTAAAACGTTTACGTGAAAAGCTCAACCGAGTTTCTGAAAACGCTGCTAAAATGATTGTGACGGTTTGGGGCGTTGGATACAAATTTGAGGTTGTCAATGAATAGAATATGGAATAGTGTTGTCGGGAAGCTATGGGTAACCATATTGCTTCTCGTTTCATTTGTATTATTTGTTTTCACGGTATTAATGCTTGAATTTCTTCAAAATTACCATATGCAGCAAGCAGAAATTTCATTGCGACAAACAGCAGCAACGGTAGCAAGTATAGTAGATGACAATGAAACAGCCGAATCTACCTCGGAATTATTAAAAGATATTTTACCTACAGGGACCAATGCATTGATCGCTATCAGTCATGTTGAAGTGTCCTTTGCGATGCAAGAGGGTGTCAACAAAAAAGAAATACAAGATACTATATTAGCCAATAAATCTTTTCATGAAGTGTTTCAATCAGATGAGCCGATTATTAAAGAAATGATGATGCCTTCTTCAACTGATCAAGAAAAGATGGAATCTTATGTCGTACTTGGTTTTCCCCTAAATGTTGAAAATGCAGTACATGGAGCTGTCTTCATCTACCAAAGCCCAGATGCGCTACATAAAACGTCTAAGGAAACTACGAAAATTGTCTTTTTAGCAGCCTTCATAGCATTTGTGTTGACGACATTCTTCGCATTCTTCCTTTCTTCACGTATAACTTCGCCATTAAGAAAAATGCGTGAATTAGCTTTTGAAATTGCAAAAGGGAATTTTGAAGCGAAAATGCCTACTACCCAAAATGACGAAATTGGTCAGCTTGCCGTTGCCTTCAACCAAATGGGCCGTCAATTAAAGCATAATTTAGAGGTTATCAATCAAGAAAACGAACAGCTTTCTAATATTTTGACATCTATGACAGATGCAGTGATTACGTTTAATCGGGATCGTACAATATTATTAAGTAATCCACCAGCTGAACGTCTAATGCAAAAGTGGTTTGTCAACAAAGGCTCACAAAGTGCAAAACCTATTCCGCCAGAGCTGTATCATATGCTTGATCATGTGCTGATGTTTGAGGATAAACTAGAAGAGGAAATTGAAATGGATGGCAGCTATTATACATTTACCATTAGTCCTCTTTATAGTGGGGAAATGATACGTGGTGCTGTCGCTGTTATTCGTGATATGACTGAACAGCATCGCTTAGAAAAACTAAGATCGGATTTTATTGCGAATGTCTCTCATGAGCTTCGGACACCGATTGCCATGCTTCAAGGTTACTCAGAAGCATTAATGGATGACGATTTTATTCAGGATCAGGAAGAGCGAAATGAGATTACCAAAATTATTTATGATGAATCGAAGCGAATGGGTCGCCTTGTGACAGATTTATTAGATTTGGCACGTATGGAATCAGGGCATATGACGCTTTATAAAGATGAATTACCAATTAATTCTACTTTCGAACGTATTACACAAAAATTTGCACAGGTAGCAAAAGAAAAGCACGTTCGTCTGCTGTTTGAGAGTGAATTTAATGACGAGGCCATGATTAATATAGATGAGGATCGCATTGAACAAGTGCTTACAAATTTAGTTGACAATGCCCTGAGACATACAGATGAAGGGTCTGTGACTGTAAAAGTAGAGCAGGAGCCGACATTTGCTAAAATATCTGTTCAAGATACAGGACATGGCATTCCTCAAGAGGACTTACCCTATGTCTTTGAACGTTTTTATAAAGCAGATAAAGCACGTACTCGTTCCAAGGGTGGAACTGGTCTCGGCTTAGCCATTGCTAGAAATATTGTGAAGGCACACTCAGGTAATATTATGGTAGACAGTGTGTTGAAAGAGGGTACGACCTTCACGTTTTATTTACCGTTCGATTAATAACAAGTATTGCTATTAATTGGCTGTAACTTCTATGAATGTAAGACGACAAATATTATAGAACGGGGGTGGAGTGCTTTGAATGACTCCGTGTTCCATCGACTATACGATGCATATCACCAAGACGTGTTTCAGTTTTTAATATATTTAGTAAAAAACCGTACACTTGCCGAAGATTTAGCACATGAAGTTTATGTACGAGTGTTGCGCTCATACGATCAATTTGCAGGCAATAGTAGTGAGAAAACTTGGCTATTTGCTATTGCTAAAAATGTAGCAATTGATCATTTTAGAAAGCAAGCTGTACGTCAAAAGCATTCACATGATTTCTTTGACTGGGAAACGGAACAGCTCCATTCAACCACGCCATCACCGGAAGATATGCTACAGGCCAGTGATGAATTTATGCAGGTAGAATCAGCACTTGAAAACTGTACAGGCGACCAAAAAATGGTCATTATTATGCGCTATTTTCAAGATTTATCGATTGCAGAAACAGCGCAAATACTAGATTGGACAGAAGCTAAGGTAAAAACGACCCAGCATCGAGCCATTAAATTTTTAAGGCAACAGCTACAGCCGATTAGAGAACAGGAGGCGAAACGGCAATGACACATAAGCCATTTGATGATGAACAGCTTGAACATGTCTTGAACAATGCCCCTAAGCTTTCTGACCGCCGTTCAAAAGAAGAAATATTAAATCGGTTAATGGCAGATGCTCGCTTGCAGGATAATAGTCACCTACAAGAAGCGATACAACAACCTATAGAGAATGAAGAAGCACAACAAGCAAGTAAATCTTTGATTCAAGATGAACGACCATCACGATTTAAGTTCCGAAAAATGCCGATTTTTACGAGTGTAGCAGCAGTTTTCGCGATAACGGTACTCGTTGGCTTCATGTTCATGAATAATGACGCTAGCCAAAAAGATCTAGCTAGTACGCCAGAAACTGCTAATTACTCTACGTTACAGGAAGATCGTTCTGCTAAAGAGGCAGCTACCCAGGATGAGGCACTTCAATCCAGTATTGTATCGGAGCATGAGCGTATGTTATCTTTACGGTCGTCTGTCTATGAGGAAGATGTGAAAGATGCTGTCGTTTTCCGTATTGGTTTGGCAGGACGCGATGCAGAAAGTGTTCCAATGACATATGTGATACCAAATGAGCGTGTAGCAACTGATTTTGGAACAGAAAAGCCTTCTACCCTACAGATGTATGAAAAATATGCTCCTCAAATAGATGAAGAAGCCAAAGGGTTTACGGATTATCATCCTTTTAAAGGTGAACTGAAGGAGAAGAAAGACAAGCTTGTCCACGTATTACCAAAGGACAATGACTATGATGTTGCATCAGCTACCGTTAATGAGTACAAAGGGACTTTAGAGGATACCTTCTCGGATTCTGAATATACGGAAGTTGAGATTCAAAATGAAGATGGCACACCTTATGAGTTTTCTCAGGAGGGTGAGCCAAGTCAAGCTATGTCATTAACAAACGCCAAGCATTTTAATTATTATTTATACCAAGATGGTAGTGGGGCAGAATATCTGTCACCAGATTTCCGTCAAACATTTGCTAATGTTACAGAGGCGCTTACACTAATGAAAAACAAAAATGATGATGTTTATGTAACAGTCGTTCCTGAAAACGTAACATATACCGTGAAAGAGGAAGCCGAAGGTGTAGTCGTAACATTCGATATTCCCTTAGATTTAGCATCGATGGAGCCAATTCGCGCTACCCAATTAATTGAAGCTATGATGTTAACTGCTGCTAGCTTTGACCAACAATTACGCTTGGATAATGTGGTCCAAGAAAGCTGGGAAGGATTCGATTTAAAAACGTATTTGCCAAAGCCTGTGGGGCCAAATAAACAATATATGCCTTAGTCAAAATAAAAAAATGGAGCATTCCTGTAACATGGAATGCTCCATTTTTACAATACTTACAAATCTAATCGGAATTTTTTAAGCAGAACTATTTACTTTTTCTTAATAATTAATTATAGTAAGGTTGTAGTATAAAATAATATGATTCATCTTCGGGGCAGGGTGAAAATCCCGACCGGCGGTAATAGAGTGGTGAACCGTTAATGTTTCCATTAACTCGAATGGTTTATGCTTCGCTCTTCAGCCCGCGACCTGTGCAAATTTATTTGCATGGCTGACTTGGTGTGATTCCGAGGCCGACAGTTAAAGTCTGGATGGGAGAAGATGGAGGTACGATCGTCATTCATTGTTATGAAATAAACTATGACCGAGCGCTTTTTTTGTATGGCTTTTTAAACAGTGCTCAAAAATAGTTTAAATTGACGCCTATTCGTCATGCCTTTCTCCCTTGTGCTCTTTATGCATAAGGGTTTTTTCGTGCTAACAATTGAAAGATCGTCACCTTTCTTCTTGCGAGATTGAATCAGCAAAGAGGAGAGAGTTTTCTATGAAGAAAAATGTTAAACTTCAATCGTTTATTACGATTGGCATGCTGAGCAGTATTTCGTTTTTATTAATGCTTTTTAATTTCCCAATTCCACCATTCCCAGCATTCTTGGAAGTCGACTTTAGTGATATGCCTGCATTAATAGCAGCCATCACAATGGGGCCTGTAGCTGGTATTTTAGTAGAATTATTTAAAAATGTATTGGATTGGATTTTCTCTGGAACGCCAACAGGTGTACCAGTAGGTCATATTGCCAACTTTGCAACAGGTATTTTATTTATTTTGCCTGTAAGCCTTATTTTTAATCGCTTTAAAACAATTGCTGGTCTTGTTGGAGGTTTAGCGACAGGAACAGTCGTAATGGCAGTAGGGATGAGTATTTTAAACTACGCAGTATTTTTACCGATGTACACATACTTCTTAGGAATGGAACCTGTTGTAGGTGACTCACTTTATAAAATGATTATCGCTGGGATTTTACCATTTAACATTGTGAAAGGTATTTTATTAACGGCTATTATGGCGTTTTTATTTACAACTATGCGCAAGTGGATCGACCGCCAGCGTTCTATCTATATAACAAAATAATTTTTACTAACCTCGGGTGAACATACCTGAGGTTTTTTGTTGGAAGGAATGATGGATAGGGAAAAGTGTGAAGAATAGAAAGGCAAAACTAACGGATAAATATAGAAAAAAGTAATGGGGTAAAAAAGCTAACTAGTACTTTATAATTATAACCTAGTCGAAAGCTATATTTTCATGTAAAATAGAGAAGAGTTTAGAATGTTTGAGGAGTTTGAAGAGATGAGTGGAAAAAAAGGACAATGGTCTAGTAAATTAGGTTTTATTTTAGCATCAGCTGGTGCGGCGATCGGACTAGGGGCAATTTGGAAACTTCCCTATGTAACAGGACAAAGTGGTGGAGGAGCATTTTTCCTTATCTTTGTATTATTTACCTTGTTAATAGGACTACCGATGTTATTGTCCGAGTATGTTTTAGGACGTGGTACACAATCCGAGGCTGTAACAGCGTATAAAAAAATTGCTCCAACTAAGCCAGGCTGGGCTTGGATTGGTCGAATGGGCGTGCTAGGCTGTTTTTTATTATTAACTTTTTATAGCGTAGTTGGAGGTTGGATCTTTATTTATAGCGGGCTAGGTGTAGCTGGCGCGGTAATTGATCCAGCAGTAGATCCTGCTGAATTATTTGGAAAAATTATAGGCACGCCTTGGATTACGCTAGTTGGTCTAGTGTTGTTTACATTAGCCAACGTACTTGTGATTTCATTAGGTGTACAAAATGGGATTGAAAAGGCCAATAAATGGATGATGCCGTTACTTTTCATAATGTTCATTGTCCTGGTTGTGCGTGCAGTTACATTAGATGGGGCAATGGAAGGGGTAAAATTCTTCTTATGGCCTGATTTCTCGAATATTACGGGTAAGGCATTATTAGAAGCTTTAGGGCAATCGTTCTTTGGGTTAGCAGTAGGCTTTTCTTGTCTAGTTACATATAGCTCTTATCTAAAAAAAGATGTCAGTCTTCCGAATTCAGCGGGTTCTGTAGTGCTGTTAACTGTGCTTGTTTCATTTTTAGCAGGTTTAGCGATTTTCCCTGTTGTGTTCGCCTTTGATTTAGAGCCAGCAGCGGGTCCAGGTTTGCTATTTATGGTGCTACCAACAGCATTTAGTCAAATGCCATTTGGTGAAGTGTTTTTAGCCATGTTTTTATTGCTATTTTTATTTGCTACATTAACGTCATCATTTAGTTTATATGAGATTATCGTCGCGGCATTTATGGAGCATAGTCAGAAATCCCGTCCGATGTGGACGCTTTTACTTGGTATAGTCGTATTTATTGCAGCTATTCCAGCAGCACTTTCTTCGAGTGTTTTATCGGATATAATGATTTTTGAGAAAAGTATCTTTGATGCAACCGATTTTTTAGTGTCGAATATCATGCTTCCGCTAGGGAATTTATTCATTGCTATTTTTATTGCCTATGTAGTGGATAAAGAATTTGTGAAGAGAGAATTGCTAACGGGTAGTCAAATGGGACAAGGCTATTATTCGACATATCGTATGTTAATGCTAGTTGTTGTACCGATTATCATTCTAGTTGTGTTTGTTAATATGCTACTGCAATATTAAAGAAAAGGTATATTCCGCCATAGGAAAAATACCTTCTCTTAGTGTTAAAAACAAAACAGCCAATAGAAAGGTGTAGAAATGGATTTCTGTTGCAAGGCTACTTGCTTTCCTTTAGGCGAGTGCCAGCAGCTTCCTACGTGTAGGGGCTCACCTGTCTCGCTATCCCACGGGAGTCAAGAAGCCTTCCACACCAACCCAAAAAATCTCAATCTTTTTAGCAAAGGTTTTCAAATAAAGTAAAGGAGTTCATTACTCTTTATGAAGAGGTGTTGTCACTCAGCACTTCACCGCATTGAAAATAAGAGCCTATCCCCTCTAAGAATCCAGATAATGGGTGATTTGATCACTATGCTACTATGAGGTAAAGACACTTTGTAGAATGGTTGATAGCGTCACTCCTATGGGATTTAGCGGCTCATCGGACGCCCCCCTGGAAAGGACGCTGGCGGAACGGAAATCAACCTCTCGCCTTGCAAAGTTACTATTTCTACCGTTGACATCTTCTTTTTTAACAACATAAAAAGGTGTATTCCGTCTAATAGGAATACACCTTTTATTATGATTATAGAGATTAATAATCGTTAAGTGATAGCTCACCTAGCCAATCTTCTTTAATAATCTTCCTTGCTTGTTCTTCACTTTCGGCAATAGGGAATACTTTATCAACCTGTGAAATAGCGAATAAGTTGCGAATGAAATCATCGACAACAATAATGGCGATTTTCTTATCTTTTACAGACACCTTCTTAGCAAAATTAACGATCATCCCGAATCCAGTACTATCAATATTTGTTACTCTTTGCATATCGATAATGTATCCGTGTTTTGTGTCTAAGCTAAGTGTTTGCAGCTCTGACTTTATTTCTTCAATCATCCCGTATTCTAAATCGCCTGTAAACGCAATCACAATATAATCAGCCTTTGTGTCAATATTCATTGCAATTTTCTTCTGATTCATCCTATAGCGCCTCCATTTTTCTTTTCTTGTTTGGGGATTTATTCAAACTTAAATTTATTCACTTCATTTTGTAATTTATCAGCAATTGATGATAACTCATCTGAGCTTTGTGTAATTTCGGCAACAGTCGCATATTGCTCCTCTGAGGTTGCCGCAATCTCTTCTGTAGCTGCTGCAGCGTCCTCGATGATGCGAGAAATATCTTGAATGGCTTGTTGCACATCTAGGGAGTTGTCGTTAACATGTGTAAATGCCACTTTCATTTGTTCGACACCTTCTTCAGTTTCGACAACCTTCTCCACGATTTCTTTTAAGGCACTTCCGCCTTTATTGATGATCGTTACTTGCTCCTCGACAGCTAGTAAATTACTTTCCATTGTTCGTACTGTCACAGATGTTTCCGCTTGGATATCATTAATAAGATTAGTAATTTGTCCAGCTGCTAAACTTGACTGTTCAGCTAATTGACGAACCTCTGATGCAACGACAGCAAAACCTTTCCCTTGATCACCTGCTCGTGCTGCCTCGATGGCCGCATTGAGTGCTAACAGATTCGTTTGTTCTGCGATGCCAGTGATAACGGTAATAATACCACCAATTTCTTCAGAGCGCTTGCCTAATTTTTGGATAGAATCTGTTGCATAAGACACTGTTTTCGTAACATCACTTAGATGCATAATCGCTTCATTGATGGCTTCTTCTCCTTTACGTGCGATATGAGTGGATTCGATAGCGCTATTTAAAGTGATTTCAGCCTTTTGTAAGCTCTTTGATACTTCCTCAAGCGTTTTTTGCATCATTGAAACTATTCGTTCAGCCTGATCAGATTGAGTGGTAGTACCAACGGCGATTTCATTCATTGTTAGTGCGATCTGATTAGATGCTTCACTTGTTTGATGTGATGATTCTGCCAAAGTGTGTGATGACTTGGCAATTTGATGTGCACTACCAGCCACAATCTTTATCGTCTCTGTTAAATGATTTTTCATACTACTAAATGCGCGTGCTAATTCAGCGATTTCATCTTTGCCTTTAGGGTTTAACAGTTTAACATTTAAATTTAGTTCTGCTAGTTCCTTGGCATTGGTACTTAGAATGTTAATAGGATTAACAATTTGCTTTTGTAAGAACCAACTAATTCCTCCGATCATTACAATGGCGATCACTAAGGAAATCGCTACATTCTCCAGTGCTGATTTTGTGGCAATGCTTATATAAGGAGCGGTAGGGACAGCGGTTGCCCATACACCGATAACCTCGCCTTGACTATTTACAATCGGATCATAGGCTGCTTGATGCAAACTTCCTAAGACATTGGCAGAACCGATGAAGCGCTTTTTTTCTCCTAGTACAACAGTAGCAACCTCGTCAGAAACCTTTGTATTTAAAGCGCGTTCACCATTATCCACTATATTGGTACTTATACGCGTATCGTTTTGAAAGATGGATACAGCATTCCCATTTGTGAGTTCTCCAACTTTATCAGCTACCTCAAAGTTTTCTACCATATTGATATCGCCCTTATAGAGTTGGTTGTTTTTAATGGACCATTCACCAGGATATTTAGCGTCTAAATATTCATAGCTCAACTGTATATCTGATAAAAGCTTTGTATCAGCACTTTCTAATAGATTGTTCTTGGCAACAAAAAAATTGACTCCTGCTAAAAGGGAAGTAAGTAAAATAATACAACCAAATATAAGCAGATTCATTTTCTTTCGTATAGATAACTTCATTAAAATGCCCCCAATTTTACGTTTACTTTATAGATGAATCTTTTTGGAAATACCAACTAAAAATTTTGTTTCAGAAATATTTTCGAACCAAATATGGTCGACCATATTTTTGACAAAAAATAAACCGCGTCCACGATCAGCATAATTAAATTTGTCTAAATCGAATTGAAGAACTTTGTCCCAGTCCTTTTCGTCAATGCCTTTTGCTTCATCAGTGACTGTTATTTTTATCTCTTCGTTTGATTGAGTTACTTGTATTTGAATCTCCTTTTGAGCGGGTGTATTAATTTTTCCCATAGCCTCTACAGCATTGATGACTAGTTCATGAACAACAAATCTTAACTCTCGTTTATAAGGTAGATTATATAACTCTGTATAATTCTCCATTACTTGATCAATAAAGGCTATAGCTTGTGTATCAGGATTTACATTGAGTGTGAATTCCATCTTCAATCACCTACCCTTTAATGTAATTGTTATTGAAACGACTGTGATGTCATCGCTGTAATCATTATCAAATAAATTGTACTTTTGAGAAAACTTTTGTAGTGCATAGCTGTTATCCTGTGAAGCATAGGCGTAGAAAAAGTCCATATCAATTGAGTTTTGCTCGTTCAATGTTAATAATCCATCCGTATAAAGAATAATACGATGCCAGCCTGATAAAGGTATTGTTTTTTTATTTATTTGAATAGTAGGGAATAGTCCGAGGATAGGCGTATTCGCTGGGAGGAAGACTGTTTCTCCAAATTTTCCAAATAAAAAACCAGAAGGGTGAGCCGCATTCACATAGTGCAAAGTGCCGTTTTTTGTATCTAGAAGTATGTAGATTGCTGTCATTAAAAAACGGTCCATATCCTCATCAGAAAATAGCTCGTAAATTTGGCGGTTAAGTTCTTGGATTACGGCTACAGGATCAATTAATTTAGTAATCATTCCTTTTAATAATGATCTGATGGACATAGTAACGAGTGATGCAGCTATGCCATGCCCCATTGCATCATACAGAAGAATGGCGGTTAAATGGTCATTAATCTTAAACCAGCAGTACATGTCACCTCCTAGTGTATTGGATGTTACATAAAGACCATCAACCTGTATTTGCTCAAGATTTAATGGAGGAGATAGTGCATTCTTTTGGAATTTTTTTGCAATAAATAAATCTTTTTGAATCATACTTTCTTGCTGCTTTCGAAGTTTGGCTTCCCTCTGATATTTTAAGGCTACTTGAATTCGAGTCTTAAAGTGAGTAAAATCAAACGGCTTTAAAATAAAGTCGAAAATGCCTGCTTCAAAAACCCTATCAATTGTTATGTTTTTTTCGTAGGTAGTTGATAGTAGGATAGGGACATCTATCCAATTTTTAAGTACATGAATGTGCTGACAAATTTCCTCGCAATTGCTGAGTGTCATTTTCGTGTCAAGTACGATTAATTCCAGCTCATCTTTCAAAGCTGAATCTACTAAATAGTTCATTGCTGCTTCCGTTGTTGAAAAGCAATAAATATTGGGGATGCTGATACGATGAAAATACTTTTGCAGACGTAGCACATCATTACTTACGCTGCCAATAATTAATACTGACATGCCTACTTAATTCACCGCCTTATGTATCTATAACTAAATATTTCCTGGAAGCCAACATAATGATTTCTAACCATAATTATATACTCCGTATTTACTGATAATATGAATAAATTAAAATTCTAATTTGCTATAAATTTACCAATAAATATCGCATTATACAAGGCTTTTGTGATATAAAGTAAAACTTAATCAATAGGATTTTTGACATCTTGGTTCTTGGATAGGGTTCACGGGTTATCTTTTTAACGATGTTCTTGATATATCTACAATTAATGCATGGGGAAGTAGTGAATACTTCGTCTCTAGTCATGATACTAGACTGTTCATTTTTAGAGTGACGAAGAATTTTTGTAAGACTAAAGGCCTTTTGTAGAAAGTAGTAATTTTGCCCTTTTTTAAAGATGAAAGATCGCTATTTGAGATGGAAATGTGGTAAGAAAAATTAATCTAAAATAAGGATTAATATATTCGATAAAAAGTATGTCATAAAACCTCACATACATATTGCTTATTCTTCAAATTTAATGTATTTTTAGAGCAGTTATAAAAAACATGTTAATTAAAATTACATTGGAGTGGTGAAGAATGAAACATTATACCAAAGAAGATATTATACGCCGAGTGAAGGAAGAAAATGTGAAATTTATTCGCCTACAATTTACAGATATCTTAGGGACAATCAAAAATGTGGAAGTTCCTGTCAGTCAATTAGAAAAAGCGCTAGATAATAAAGTCATGTTTGACGGCTCTTCAATCGAAGGTTTTGTACGTATTGAAGAATCAGATATGTATTTAAAGCCAGATATCAATACCTTTGTGATTTTTCCTTGGACTGCTGAAAAAGGGAAAGTAGCTCGCTTTATATGTGATATTGCAAGACCAGATGGTACACCGTTTGAAGGAGATCCACGCTCCAATTTAAAACGAGTATTGAAGGAAATGGAGGAGCTGGGCTTTACGTCGTTTAATTTAGGGCCAGAGCCTGAATTTTTCCTATTCAAGTTGGATGAAAAAGGGCATCCGACACTGGAATTAAATGATAGTGGAGGCTATTTTGATTTAGCGCCAACTGATTTGGGAGAGAACTGTCGTCGTGATATTGTTTTAGAGCTAGAGGGGATGGGCTTTGAAATTGAAGCGTCTCATCATGAAGTAGCACCAGGCCAGCATGAAATCGACTTTAAGTATGCGAGTGCTATTGAGGCATGTGACAATATCCAAACATTTAAACTGGTGGTAAAAACCATTGCTGCACAGCATGGTCTCCACGCAACATTTATGCCAAAGCCACTATTTGGGGTCAATGGCTCAGGAATGCATTTTAATCTCTCCTTATTTGAAGGTGATAAAAATGCCTTCTATGATGAACATGCAGACTTGCAATTAAGCGCAACCGCACGTAGCTTTATGGCAGGAATTATGAAGCATGTGCATGGCTTTACGGCTATCACGAATCCACTTGTCAATTCCTATAAACGATTAGTACCTGGCTATGAAGCCCCTTGCTATATAGCATGGTCTGCTCAAAACCGTTCACCATTAATTCGCATTCCAGCAGCACGTGGATTATCTACACGAATTGAATTGCGTTCTGTTGATCCAGCAGCAAACCCTTATTTAGCAATGGCTGTAATTCTAGCATCTGGGCTGGATGGTATACGAAAAGATTTAACACCACCAGCTGCGGTAGACCGTAATATTTATAAAATGACAGCAGCAGATCGGGAGTTGAACGGGATTGATAGTTTACCATCCTCATTAGAATTTGCGCTAATTGAATTAGAGATGGATACCATTGTTCGTGATGCATTGGGGGACCATATTTATGATAAATTTACAGCTGCCAAAGAAATTGAATGGAATAAATATCGCACACGTGTCCATAACTGGGAGCGTGAGGAATATTTAACGATGTACTAAAGGTGTTGGGGCTTTTTTAGCTCCAACTTTTTTATGTGACATGTACTTCTTTTTGCTCTATCATAAGATTAAAGGAGTGTGAACGATGACACAGATAACTCAAGTTGTGACAATTCAAAACAATGATATTGTTCAATTTGAACTTGATATTAACCGTGCTTTAGTAGATTTAAAAGGCTTTTTCATACTTGATATCAAATACAATACGCTCTTTATTGGAGAGCAGACAGTCATCCATTCTGCTTTAATTATTTATCAGCAAAACAATTACACTATTTAACAAGAGGGGTCATGTCGATAAGACGTGACTTTTTTTATTTAAATAACGATAAGAGAAATACCCGATCTTCTGGAAATGTTAGGGGTAAAAGTGCTACTTCCTCTTTAGATTTCCATGCTATGTCATATATTAATTCATCGGGATCATGTATCATCATTTGTCCACCTGTTAAGATGGTTTGAAAATAGCGAACTTCCACTACTTCATTGTACTTATAATAAATTTCCTTAATAATATCTACTGTATAGCCTGTTTCTTCATAAACTTCTCGTACACAGCAAGTCTTAAAATCTTCCGTGGCCTCTTTTCCACCTGATGGCACAGTCCAAGTTTTCTCTTCATCAACAGTTCCTTGTAAAACCATTAATAACTGATTACTTTCAATCAAACAAATAGCAGCAGCACCTAACCATTTCATCGCAAAGTCCCCCTATATCTTCTCTTATACCGTTTTACCATTTAATAGAAACTATTGTAAATATATTTTAGAAATATTTTGGATGTTTTGATTTTTACTACAATGGAATTTTAGGGAAAAATAGTGAGTGAGATAAGAAATTAAAAGTGGGGAGCTAGTCAAAAAATGCTTTCCATTTAACCTGTCCAAAGTTAGCATAAAAAGACAGGTTATACAGCGATATCTATTTTAAGATGGAATCAAGGAGTGAAAGCAATGAGTTGGATTGAGTCGATACAAAAGGCCATTAATTATATGGAGGAGCATTTATTAGAGGATATTACGATTGAACAGATTGCGCAGGAGGTTAATTCTTCTGTCTTTCACTTTCAGCGAACATTTGCCATTTTGACAGATATGTCTATTGCAGATTATCTGCGACGAAGAAGATTAACATTAGCTGCACAAGAATTGCTGGGTACTGAACAAAAAATAATCGATCTCGCCTACAAATACGGCTATGAAACTCCTGAAGCCTTTACTAAAGCGTTTCGAAAACAGCACCATGTTACGCCAAGTGAAGCAAGAAAGAAGCAAGGACCATTACAATCATATAATCGCCTGGTCATACAGGTAAGCTTGAAGGGAGCGGAACCAATGAAATATAAAATTATTGAAAAAGACAAGTTTCAAATTGTGGGTGTAAAAAGAACATACAACTGTCAAAATGGGGAGAATACAACGGAAATACCTCTATTTTGGCAAGAGGTAAACCAAAGTGGCTTTGATCATCAGCTATACCAATTAAATAATGGCACGGTCAATGGCGTATTAGGTGTTTGTGTACCAAATACTGAACAGGGACAAAAGGGCTTCATTGATTATTGGATTGCTACTGATCATGTAGGAGAAGTAGGGGAAGATCTCTTAACAATGGAAGTACCTGCATCCAAATGGGTTATCTTTGAAGTACATGGACCTATGCCTGATGCAATGCAAAATACGTGGAAACAAATTTATTCAGAGTGGTTCCCATCCAACCCATATGAACCAGCAGGAACAGCAGAGTTGGAGGTTTATCCTGAAGAGGATGCTTATAGCCCTGATTCGTATTCAGAAATTTGGATTCCAATTAAATAACAAGAAAGCCAAGGATGCTATACTAGTGCATCCTTGGCTTTTATTATTCTATTAAAAAAATTTACCCTTTTTTTAGTTTTGCTAAAGATGTAAAATATATATATGTTTAAAATGAACGGTTTAGCGATGTTTATTAATCGTTACATAATTTCATGAGGGGGTTAAGAAATGATGAGAGGTACGATTCAAAACAAACGTGTTGAAATTTCACAAGAGGATGCACAGCAATACTTAAAGTTGGGAAAAGTTGCGCATGTTGCAACAGTTGATGAGGAAGGTTTTCCTTATGTTATTCCGTTTGTCTATGTATATGAAGGGGAGGACAAACTATACTTGCATATTGGTAATCTTCGAGAAAGTCACTTTTGGTCAAATATCAAACAAAATCCTAAAATTTGTATAGAAGTTTGCGATATGGGTGATTTACATCCAGGCAAAAAATATGCCTGTCAATCCGCACTAGTTTATCAAAGTGTTGTTTTGTTTGGACATATCGAAAGAATTGAAGAGGAAACGAAAAAAGAATGGTTCTTTGATGCGTTACTGGAGAAGTATGGCAAGCCTGAATGGACATTTGAAAGAGAAGGCTATCCGATTATGCCGAAAATTGAACTATTTGAAGTGAAAATAGAAAAGCTGACAGGGAAAATTAATCACGGCATGTATCATTAATCAAAAAGGCTGAGTATTGGTTGAATTCTACCATGCTTAGCCTTTTCTTCTTACGATTTTGTTAAAGTGTAAAGTTGTAGAGTATCTTCAGTATTGTGCTTCTCTTGGTAAATGAAATTCAATTTTTTTAAAACCTTGATTGAATTGATATTGGCAGCGTCAACTTCTGCAACAATTGTTTCCATTTTTAAGTGCTTAAAGGCATAATCAATTAAAGCAGTTATAGCTTCTGTTGCATAGCCTTTTCCCCAATATTCCTTGCCCAAATCATAGCCAATCTCTGTTAGAGCATTGTCATAATCAAGCATATTAAAGCCACATGACCCAATGATATGATTGGATGCCTTTTCAAAAATAGAGAAGCGGATTGCCTTGTGTTGCTTAGCTAATTGTTCTAGAAGTTCAATCATTTCCAAGGCTTGCTCTTCTTGTGTAAACTGAGTAATGTTCATATACTTGGTTACATCAGGATCAGACCAAATGGTTAATAAACTTTTAGCATCAGCTTTCTCCATTTTTTGTAACCGCAATCTTTCCGTGTCGATATTTTCAATCAATACTTTTACCTCCAAAATTATGATGATGTTGGATGAAAAATATTGCTATCTGCGCATAATTCAGTCCCTTCATATGGATATAAGTTTATTATAATAGAAATGATACATACTGCAAAATACTGGAGGAAATAGCATGATAAAAGTCTCGGAAGAGCAATATCCTATCATTAAACAATTTATTTCAAGAGCCCCGACATTTGTGTATAGTATACTAGATCGAATGATAGAAGGAGCTGTCTATTCTGATACAGCTGCTTTTCAAACATTATTATTTCACACGAAATCAGGCATATACTATGTATATGGCAATGAAAATAAGACTTCGATTGATTATCAGCTTGCCTATTGTTTGCAACAGGCTATAGAACAACAGAAACGGTTTACCTTATTTTCTTATTCAGAACAGTGGAATACTAAAATCGAACAATTGTTAAATAACCAGCTGAGAAAGCTAGAACGCTATACATTTACATTTGATGAAAATATTTATAATCATAGAGAGAAGCATGGGAAACGTGATTACGAAGTCAAATTTATTACTGAACCCTTGATTAAAAATTCACTGGAATTTGATCAGACATATTATGAGGAATATTGGGATTCTACCTCTAATTTCCTCAAAAATGGCTTTGGCTTTTGTTTCGTACATAAAGAACAAATCATTAGTGAAGCGGTCTCTATATTTAAATCAAATGAGTATGCAGAAATTGATATTATGACAAATTCGAATTTTAGAGGACAAGGATTAGCAAGTAGCATTGCAGAAACATTTATAGATCATTGTCTTGTCAACCAGCTAAAGCCTTGTTGGGATTGTGACATTTCGAATACAGGATCCATTCACCTAGGCACAAAGCTTGGTTTTACGACACCACAAAAATATGCTATCTATACAAAAAGTAGCCCACGCGGTTATTAAAAACATCGTGAGCTTTATCTGCTTTTAAAAGAAACGATTGCGTAATTCAAAAACTCGATAGAATAGTCTAGCGTCTCTAGCCATTTTATTTGGAGCGTTCATATGGGGACGGAGGCATTGTTGAAACAATTCATCACAGTATTTTGTGCTACCGTGGCGTTCATAGCATTCATCATGCAGTTTACAGCAAGCATCCACTGCATTTGTAGGCGTACCTGGTCCTGAGCAGCCAGGACCACAGTATCGGTAGCCGGGATAACAAAAACCGAGCTTGCGATTTCTATTCATCTCCTAAACCTCTCTTTTCGATGTTTTTACTATAAAATATGTAATATTTCATCGTAGAAGAGGATAAAAAACTATAAGACTATTCTTTTTGATTTGTAAGGTTCCTGTAAGCTTAAAAATAATTAGTTGTAAGGATGGGGAGTTATGCTAGCTATAGCATAAAAGATAAGGAGTTTTTCAACATGAATCCATCCGTTACACAAAAAGAACGAATCATTGCCTTAGATATTATACGAGGATTAGCGTTATTTGGTATTTTATTTATTAATGTAGGTGCCTATCAGCTCATAATAGAGGGAGCACCAATGCCTGATATGAGTGGAATCAATGGGGTTATTGATTCACTTATTAATATTTTTATAGAAAAGAAATTTTTCTCTATCTTTTCATTCCTATTTGGGGTTGGTTTTTATATTTTTGCTACACGTGCAGAAGCGCGGGGAGATAGACCGAGAATGCGCTTTGCAAGACGCTTATTGGCTCTATTGGTTATAGGTATTATTCATATTTTTATTTTTTGGGGCTCTATCCTAGCCATTTACGCAGTGATTGGTTTTTTATTGCTACCATTTTACTCTGCGAAGGTTTCAACCATTTCTAAATGGTTGTTTACGATTATCACACTGCATATTCTGGCATTATTAGGACAAATGTATATGCCGTCTAATACAGTTTCGTCAGCTATATTTGGCTTTTTAGGCAATGATGCCGTAGCCATCTTTATTATGTTTTTAAGTGGATTTTTAGTAGCAAAAGCTGATTGGATTGGGCACATTGGAGCGCATAGTCAAAAAATAAAATGGTTGCTTTATAGTACTTTCCCGTTCTTTATTGGATGCTCATTATGGATTTGGTTTGCCTCACAAGCAGAAGACCAACAGCTTCAATCTATCATTGGCTTAGGGGTTGTTCCAACAACCTATTTTTATCTAAGTTGTTTGTTTATTCTATTAGAACATAAAACAATAGCGAAGCTACTTCAGCCAATTGGACGTGTGGGGCAAATGGCCTTTACAAACTATTTAGCGCAAAGCTTTATTGGAACAGCCATCATTTCATTAATGGGGCTAGAAGTAGTTTCACCATCAGATATTGTAGTGATAGCGAGTATTACGTTTATCATTCAAATAATTTTTAGCGTGATTTGGTTTAAGTTCTTTACAATAGGACCATTTGAAAAATTATGGCGATATATGACTTATGGAAAAAAAGTCGTGTCCAAACAATCGTAAAATACTGTAAATCCCAAACAATCCTACTGTTTGGGATTTTTTCTGCTAAAATAAATTGTATGTTTTTGTAAAAAATGAAACCTAAAATAGGAGATAATCGTAAACTAGGTACCAGAAATAAAGGAGCGTTTATAATATGGCTAAGCAAATAAAAAAATATATGACTGTGACAACGGCATCTTTGATGGCTGTGCAGCTTGCAGCATGTGGAAATAGTGAAACTCAAACAGCAGAAGAATACCCTTTAACTACTTCTAATCAGATAACTGAAGATCAAAATCAAGCAAATACAAGTGATGAAATAGAAAGTGTTTACAATAGTGAAATGGCTGATGCCTGTGATGAATGGCAAGAAGGTGATGATGGTTCCTTTGAATGTATCGATGAAAATTCACCTTACTATGCCCAGCATTTCTTTAATGGTTTGATGTATGCAACGGCTGGAGCCATGATAGGAAGTGCGATATATAAAAGTCGCAATTTAAAAAATGGTACAGATCGAGATGAGCAAAGCAATGGTGGCGGCTCAGCAGTGCCACGATCGTCATCAAGCGTTAAGGATGAAAGTAAACAAACAAATGGTATAACAAACAGTACGCAAAATAAGGCTAGTTCAACTTCAGGTAGCTCAACTTCAAGTGGATCAAATTCTTATTCGAGTGGACAACGCTCCTATTCGACGGATAGTTCATCTAAGAGTTCCAATTCCTACTCCAATAGCTCTTCCTCAAGCACAGGAAAATCGGGCTTTGGTTCTGGTGGGGCATCTCGTGGCGGCTCGTCCTCCTCGTAGGGTTAGGATAGGGAGTGAAGAACATGATGAATCACACACAGCAACGACAAGCATTTTACTCAAAATTCCCTGACTTCTTTCCTGACTTTGAGGATTTAGAGTACGCATTATATGATGTTTTAGAATTGCCAAAGCAACAAATTGATCAACTTCATTATGCAACACAAATGCTTTGGCGCATCTTTTTAAAAGTCGGGAAACAATTTAAACATTTATCGGTCGATCAGCTCTTAGCCTTAGGTATTCGACCGGAAATGATCCCATATATTCAATTAGATTATTTACAGCAGCAATCAATTCTGGCACGATTTGATTTTATTTGTACAGAGGAGGGTTACATTAAATGTTTAGAGTTAAATGGAGAAACTCCTTTTCTTGTACAAGAAACCTTCAAGATGAATGACGCACTATGTCAGCATTTTGGCTATAAAAATCCCAATGATGTAACAGCCTTACAAAAAGCATTGTCGGGCGCTCTTTTTGCTGCCATTCAATATTTACATAATGTCAAAAAGCCGAAGATTGTCATCACAGGAAAAACAGCGAAAGAGGACTACGAAGAGTATTGCCAGGTACAGTTTATCAAGTCCTGTATTCCTTTTGACATTGAGTATGTGCCCATACAAGAGCTTATCATCTTTTCTAGTGACACGTCTGAGGTAGCACAAGGTCTTTATACACCTACAATGGAGAAAATTGATATTTTATTTAGACCCGCACACCCTGTAGAGTTTTTAATAGATGATGTGGCAGCAGATGGTGATCGCATTGGCTTGCATCTTTTAGAGCTTGTCAAAAAACGACAGCTAGCCATTATTAATCCACCTGCTGCCTATGTATTACAATCGAAAATCTTATTATGGTTAATATGGGAGCGGAGAAATGATCCATTGCTCTTTACTTCCGAGGAACGAGCAGCTATTTTGCAATATATGCTTCCTACATACCTTACAGCAGAACCATTTATTCGTGATGATGTACCCTATGTCAAGAAGCCTGTTTATTCTCGTGAGGGAAATACAGTAGAAATTTACGCAGGAAGTGGGCGGAGAGTAAATGCTTCCACATCCAAACACTATGATGATAATTTGTTTATTTACCAACAGTATGTGGAGATGCCTAGTATAACAGTGCAGTTAAAAGAAGGATATCGTGCTAAGAAGTGGCTAATTGGCTCATTTGTTGCTGATAATTGTGCATGTGGTTTAAGCTGTCGGGTAGGCAATCAAATTACAGAATGGGATTCACATTGGTTAGCCGTTGGTTACAAGGAATAGCAAATCTATAGTGCTGAAAAACAAAACCACCCATAAAATTTTTTTAGAAGGTGAAAATGGATTGCCGTTGCAGGCTACTTGCTTTCCTGTGGGCGAGCGCCGAACCGCTTCCTTCGCTCCGCTCCGTGCAGGGTTTCGCCTGACTCGCTATCCCACGGGAGTCAAGTAGCCTTCCACTCCAACCTACAAAAGTGTTATCTTTTTAGCAAAGGTTTTCAAATAAAGTGAAGGTGTTCACTTCTTGTCACTCATCACTTCTCCACATTGAAAATAAGAGCTTATCCCCTCTATGAATACAGATAATGGGCGATTTTATTACTATGCTACTATTAAAAAAGTAAAGACACTTTGCAGAATGGTTGATTGGAGAGGAGCCAGCGTCACTCTTAGGGGATTTAGCGTCACTGATGAGACCCTGGAGCGAACGTAAGTGAGAGAAGCGGCTCATTGGACGCCCCCTGGAAAGGACGCTGGCGGAACGGAAATCAACCCTTACCTTGCCAAAAGGTTTTATTTCTCCTAGCGATATTATCTTTTTTCAACAACATGAATTGGCGAGACTTTTAAAAGTATCGCCAATCGTTTGGTCCTTATTCATTCCAGCCTTTACAGACATCAATCCATTCTTTATAGGGAGCATATGTTTCAAGTTCTGAAATGGTTACCTCAATGGCTGAATTACTACTACCGCACGCTGGAAATACTGTAGTAAAACGTTTTAAAGATTCATCTAAATAAATGGCTACGCCATCATTCACACCAAAAGGGCATACACCTCCGACATCATGGCCGATCATCGTCTCCACATCATCTTTGGATAACATCTTTGCCTTCGTACCAAATACGGCTTTATATTTTGCATTATCGATTTTTGCGTCACCAGCAGCCACAATTAAGATCGCTCCATCATTTACAAGAAAAGATAAAGATTTTGCTATGCGCTCTGGCTGACAGCCAAGCGCCTGTGCTGCTAACTCAACTGTTGCGGAGCTTTCTTCTAATTCTTGTATTTTGTGTTCTACATGCCATTGTGCTAAATGGCGACGTACTTTTTCAATTGCCATATGTACACCCTCCTACTTGTATCAATTATGCCCTAGCATAGGTTGTCGAGATTTTTTGAGATTTTCGAAAAGATCCCTTTTCTATAGTTGATATACCACCTTCATACAAAAAGCATTCATTAAATCCAGACAAAATTAATTTTACCATAATTTTCAGAATATATAGTTGTGAATGCTTTATCTTTCGGGTACCATTGGTATAAGGAGTGTAAAATTACACTAGGGAGGTCTTTGTATGCTTAAGTTTATACAAATAGTATCGATACTAATTGGTTTATCCGTTGTGACATTAATGGTTGCATTCATGATCACATTAAGTGGTGGGCTGCATTTAATTAATTTGGTCTTTACTATACCTGTTTGTTTATTTGTCTGGATTGTTTGTAGTATGTTTAAATGGACCAACACAAAAAAACGAAGGGGCTTGCTATTTGGTGTCATGGGAATCGCCCTGTTGATTGCAGCCATTAAACCGATTCAACATTATTATAAAATGAGTATTCCCACTGTTGATGCGGAAATTGATGTAACAGTCTATCAGCCATTTGTCCCTGGCAATGAAATAGTGAAAAATAAAGCTTCCTTACAATTGACAGAGTCATTACCACGACTAGATGGTGCAACAGCCATGTACCCTTTATATGCGGCTTTTGTGGAGGCTACGTATCCCAAAGGGGAATATCCTCCATATAATAGTAGAGTTCAAGTAAGTCGTACACCAGAGGCCTATCAAAATTTAATAGCTGGAGATGTTGATTTAATCTTTGTGGCAGCCCCGTCCATCTCACAAGAATGGCAGGCAGAAAAGGAAGGACTTACATTTGATATGACGCCAATTGGTAGAGAGGCATTTGTCTTTTTTGTGCATCGTAAAAATAAAATCGATAATTTAACACTTGAGCAGGTCAAAAAAATATATGCTGGAGAAATAACTAATTGGCGTGAAGTGGGTGGGGAGGATGAGGCCATTCGTGCTTTCCAACGCCCAGCAGATAGTGGAAGCCAAACGACACTAGAAAAGCTGATGGGCAATACGCCAATCATGGAGGCACCCACTGAAGATGTTGCATCAGGAATGGGTGGAATCATTCGTGAAGTGTCGCAATATCGAAATTATAAAAATGCCTTGGGCTTTACGTTTAGATATTATTCTACAGAGATGGTTGGTAACAAAAAGATCAAATTACTATCCATTGACGGAGTAGCACCAACAAAAGAGAATATTCAAAATGGTACATATCCTTTAGTGTCTGAATTTTATGCCATCACAGCAGGAACGGAAAATCAAAATGTACAGAAACTGATTGATTGGATACTTTCTGAGGAAGGGCAGGCAATGGTAGAAAAGGTTGGCTATGTACCAGTGGAAAATCATTGAATAGTTTGCTATACTAAGAGTAATAATCGAATAAAAGTTTTCTAGGGTTCCGTAGCGCTTGCTAGTCTGGTCCGAGAGAAAACCACAAATTGATTTTGTGACACGGAAGGATAAAAGCCTGGGAGATACTGTTTAAAGACAGTTTCTTCAGGCTTTTTTTGTTTGGCTAAAATCAAGTCATTTGGCGAATGCTGAAAAAGTAGTTGGATCATCCAATTATTCGGCCGTGTCTTATAAAATGGAGGGATTTATGATGAATAAACAATGGATCAGCGTCATTATAGCGGCTTGCTTTGAAGTTGGCTGGGTCATTGGGTTAAAGCATGCAACAAGTGTACTAGAATGGATTGGTACAGCAATTGCCATTTTTATTAGTTTTTATTTGCTCATTAAAGCAGGTGAGCATCTACCAGTTGGGACCGTTTATGCAATCTTTGTCGGATTAGGAACAGCTGGTACTGTATGTGCGGATAGCTTGCTATTTGGAGAGCCGTGGAAATTAGCAAAAATCATATGTATTGTTGTGTTACTTGCAGGAGTTGTAGGCTTAAAGCTAGTAACAGGAGAGCCTAAGGAACAAGAGGTGAGTGAATAATGGCATGGATGGCATTAGTTGTTGCAGGGTTATGTGAAATGTTGGGCGTATATATGATTAGTAAATATAATAAGACAAAGAGTATGAAAAATTTAGGACTGTTGATTGGTGCATTCACCTTAAGTTTTGCAGGCCTTGCCTATGCGATGGAAACATTACCAATGGGTACTGCCTATGCGATCTGGACAGGGATTGGTGCAGCTGGGGGAGCACTGCTAGGTATGCTGTTTTTTAATGAATCTAAGGACTGGCGACGCATCGTTTGTATTATCCTTGTATTAGGAGCAGCAATCATGTTGAAATTGCTATCATAATTAAACAGGCACTCCTCTTATGCAGGAGTGCCTGTTTTTATATTATTTTTTTACGTCTTTTGTCCATTCAGCCACTTTATCCGGGTTAGCATCAACCCATTCTTTCGCAGCGTCTTTTGGATCTTTACCATCCATTACTTCTAACATAACACTTTCTAAATCTTCTGCTGTCCAGTGGAAGTTATCGAGTACTGAATATACATCTGGTAAATCTTCTTTTAAGCCTTTGCGTACGAATGTATTAATCGTTTCTTCTCCACCATATACACCCTTTGGATCTTCTAAGTATTTAAGATCATATTTCGCAAATTTCCAGTGTGGTGACCAGCCTGTGACAATAATCTCTTCCTTATCTTTCAGCGCTTTTGATAATGCAGTTGTCATCGCACCAGAAGAAGAAGTAATAAAGTTCCAATCTGCTAAATTATCATATTCTTCTAATGCTTTTTCTGTAGCAGCAGTAATGCCCGCACCTGGCTCAATACCAGTGATTGTATGATCTGCTTCATTAGATAAATCTTCAATAGAATTGACATCCATATAGCTTGGTACAACTAAACCGATTTTTGCACCAGCAAGGTTTTCACCTAGCTCATCTAAATCAGCTTTATATTTTTCATATTGTGAAGCATGTGTATGTGGTAGCCAAGCAGCAACCATTCCATCAGCCTCTCCTTTCGAGACAGCCTCCCACATGATCGCATTATCCAAAGGAGTTAATGTTACATCATAACCTAAATCTTCGAGTACCTGCCCAACAACATTCGTTGAGGCAATTTCTGTATCCCACTCAACATAGGCTAGGTTTACCTCCTTAGAATCACTGTTTTTTCCAGAGCTTGAGCCTGAGTCGCCTCCACTACATGCAGCAAGCATGAAGCCTAGACCTAGAGCCATTCCTAACTTTGATAGTGTTTTCAGTTTCATCGAATCTCCCTTTCTCTTCATCATTTTGTATCCAAACTGCCGACATCCACCGGAGGATGGATGGTAGCAAGAAAGATGACATTTTTATAATGCTTTCTTTTTATTGAGGCTTTGTGTTAAACGGTCAATAATGATCGCGAAAATAACTAAGCCTAATCCTGCAACGAAGCCATTCCCAACTTGAGTACGTTGAAGGGCTGTTAATACTTCACGTCCTAGACCAGGAGCCCCAATCATAGAGGCAATAACTACCATAGAAAGTGACAGCATAACGGTTTGGTTAATCCCTGCCATAATGGTTGATTTAGCAAGGGGGATTTCTACTTTAAATAATTTTTGGCTAGCTGTACTACCATAGGAGTCTGCAGCTTCCACTAATTCTTTTGGTACTTGACGAATACCGAGGTTTGTCATACGTACAGTTGGGGGTAAAGCAAAGATAACGGATGCAAAGACACCAGGTACAATACCAATACCAAAAAAGGCAACGGCTGGAATTAAATAGACAAAGCCAGGCATTGTTTGCATGAAATCTAGTATTGGTTTAATAATGTTTTCAGCTACCGTTGATTTTGACATTAAGATACCTAGTGGAATACCGATGATGATGGATATAATACTGGAAAAGATCACAAGCGTGGTTGTTTCCATAAGATGAGTCCATAATCCTTGGTTATAGATAAACAACAAGCCAATTAATGAGAATGCAGCAAGCCCTAACTTTTTGCCTGAAACGAAGAAGGCAAATATCACGACAAGAAGTATAAGAATAATGGCTGGGATACTAATTAATAAATCAGTGACCTGATTCATGAGTAGTTTTCCGAATTGCTGAATAGAGTTAAAGAACGCTGAAAAATTACTCGTCAACCAGTCCATAGCTGATTCTACCCACGGAGCTAGTGGTAATGTTGGAATATTATCTAAAAAGTTATTCATGTGATTCGGCCTCCTCATCGCTAGTTGACAGTGCTTGGATGACAACGCCCCTAATTAGTACACCAAGCAAGCGACCATCTTTCACAACGGCAATAGGAGTAGGAGAATTATAAATCATCCCTAAAATATCCTGTAGTAGCATATCGGGTGGAACAGTTAATACTTCTGATTGCACAATAGAATGGACGGTTTGCTCTTGTTTCTTCGCTGCAGCTAGTGCATCGTCTGCAGTGATATAGCCTTTTAAATGTCTATTTTTATCAACAGCCATTAATAAACTTACAGCCTCTTGACGCATACGCTTTAGTGCCACTTTAGGGCCATCTAGGTCTGTATTGACATAAACTGGACGTACCATGACATTTTCAGCTGTCAATACTTTAGAACGATCCACATCTTCCACGAATGTTTTGACATAATCATTTGCTGGGTTGGTTAATATTTCTTCACCCGTACCAATCTGAATGATAGAGCCATCCTTCATAATGGCAATGCGATCCCCAATGCGTAATGCTTCATTTAAATCATGTGTGATAAATAAAATAGTTTTTTTCAATGTTTGTTGTAGATCGAGTAGCTCATCTTGCATTTCCTTGCGAATCAATGGATCAAGTGCTGAAAATGCTTCATCCATTAGTAATATTTCAGGATCATTAGCAAGGGCTCGTGCTAAACCAACACGCTGCTGCATACCACCTGATAACTGATTTGGATACTGGTCTTTATAAGCGAGTAATCCAGCATTTTCTAAAGCCTGTTCAGCTTTTGCTTGCCGTTCTTCTTTTGAAATACCTCGAATTTCAAGGCCATATTCGGTATTTTGAAGTAATGTACGATGGGGGAATAAACCGAAGTTTTGGAAAACCATGCTCATTTTGTTTCTTCGTACAGACCGTAGACTTTCTTTTCCCATGGTAGAAATATTTTCTCCATCGATATATATATTTCCGCTCGTTGGTTCAATTAGGCGGTTTAAAAGCCGTATAAGCGTAGATTTGCCACTTCCTGACAATCCCATAATAACAAAGATTTCTCCTTCGTTGACAGTAAAGCTTGCATCGTATACTCCAACAGTTGCACCTGTTTCTTTTAAGATATCAGTCTTACTTTTTTGTTGCTTAACGAGTTCTAGTGCTTGGGGAATATGTTTGCCAAACACTTTCGATACGTGTTCTATTTTAATTTTTTCCATAGAAGCACTCCTTTCGTAGATTATTACTATGTGAGGATAATGATACCCAAAAATAAACAAGTAACAACCTTACTGTAGCAAAGAGTTGTTACTTTTGTCAAATCGACAAATAAGAAAAAACCCGCTTAAACGCTGTTATATCAGCGCTTAAACGGATTTTAATTTGGGTATAAAAAGCTTTGAACTCTAGCGAAACTTTCATCATTTCCAACAAAATAAATAATGTCCCCTTCTTCAAATGAGACATAAGGACCAGGGGATAGTAATAATTCATTGCCACGTCGAATACCAACGATAGTACTAGAAGTATTTTGCCAAAAATTTAAAGCTTGTACAGTTTGATGAATGCATGGACTATCAGCTGTCATTTCTAATTGATAGGGGATGAACGGATTGACTGACCGGTAATGCTCTGTGCGGCTAATTAGTTGCTTTGCCTTGTCTTGTAAATTAATCAATTCATGATGTTGCTTTTGAATACTTGTCAAAAGCTCATTTTGTATTTCATGAATCGATTGTACATCATGAAACTGTCTGACGAATTGAGCCGCTTTTTCATACGATTTTATAATTACGCCACTACCTTTTGAAGCTTCAACAATTTCTAAGTCTTGCAAAACGGCAATAGCTCTTCTTGCCGTCTCAGCAGAAACATTATATTGACTGGCAAGAGAGGATCTTGCATATATTTTATCGCCAATGCTGTATTTTCTTTCAACAATCTTGGAGGCGAGATCAATGGCTATTTGTTGATATTTTGGTTGCTTTAGTTGAACATTTTTTTCTAAGTTCATGTTAAACTTCCTTTCGTCATTACAGTACCACAGCTTATTATAGACTAGCCTGCACAGAAAAAATAGCATCTCCATAAGCTAGTAGTATATGATGAAAAAGTAATAATAAAATTATCATCGCTAATAATTATAATTAAAGAGTAATAGCTGTCGATTGACACTTTTTAGTTATTATTATAAACTAAGTTACGTTATGTAAGTGATGTGAAAATACATGTGCTCAGTTGGTGAATTTAGCCAACTGTTTCTATAGAAGGTTGGAGATTAATATGACAATTACAACTAAAGTGATGGACTTAGTAAAAGATAAAATGACGTTAGTAAAGCATACAAATACAGAGAATATTTGCCTAGTTGGACCAGTGAAATTACCTGTAAAACAAGGCGATTTTTCTGCAATTTTTCAATGGTATAACTGGCTTAAAATTGATGCGAATTTAACTAAAGAAGAAATCATTGATGGATTAGCCGCTGCTAATTTAGCATTTTTACAACAATCCTCTGTGCTTGTATATGGTGATTTTACCCATTCAGAAGATGCTTTAATCCGAATGCATAGTATTTGTCACACAGGCGACATATTTGGCAGCCAGCGTTGTGATTGTGGATACCAGTTGCATGAGTCTATGAAAATGATAGTTGAGCATGGCTGTGGTGCGATATTTTATTTAGCTGATCATGAAGGTCGTGGTATTGGACTATTCTCTAAATCTCTTGCTTATTTATTGCAAGAGGAAGGGCTCGATACAGTTGAAGCAAACCATGCACTTGGCTTCCCAGATGATACACGTTCTTATGACGAAGCACTTGCGGTATTAGCTACACTGCGTACCAAACCAGTAACACTTATTACAAATAATCCGAAGAAATTGGCTGCATTACAGGCTCGTGGCATGGCTGCGGAAGGGCATGTTCCTTTATGGGGCGGTTTGACAGAGACGAATCGTTTTTATTTAGAAACGAAAGTTGAAAAATCTGGACATATACGTGAAAAGCAATAGGTGGAGGTTGCGATGATGATGAATGTAGATGAAAAGTATATGCAACTGGCTTTGGATTTAGCAGCTAGTGCTAAAGGAAATACGAACCCTAATCCACTTGTTGGGGCTGTAATCGTGAAGAACGGTGTGATTGTAGGTACAGGTTTACACAGAAAAGCAGGGGAACCACATGCTGAAGTGCATGCTTTTCGAATGGCTGGAGAGCATGCACTGGGTGCTACGTTATATGTAACGTTAGAGCCTTGTTCACATTATGGTAAGACACCTCCTTGTGCCAATTTAGTGAAGGAATCTGGTGTCAGTCGAGTGGTAATTGCTATGCAAGATCCAAATCCAGCAGTAGCAGGTCGTGGCATCCAATTGCTACAAGATGCTGGAATAATGGTGGAAGTAGGGGTTTTAGAGCAACAAGCGCGCCGTTTAAATGAACGTTTTATTCACAATATGCTTACGCATCGTCCTTTTGTTATTTCAAAATTTGCTATGACTTTAGATGGGAAAATTGCTACGCATACAGGACATTCAAAATGGGTAACTGGAGAGGGTGCACGTGAGGATGTTCACCATATTCGTCATGAAGTAGATGGAATTTTAGTTGGCGTGGGTACAGTCATTGCTGATAATCCTTCTTTAACAACAAGACTAAAAGAAGGATATGGAAAAAATCCAACACGTATTATTATGGATAGTTCTCTACGTACACCTGACAATGCAAATGTCTTGAATACAGAGGATGCACCAACGATTCTTGTTTGTAGTGACGACGTAAGCCAAGAAAAAATTCATTTATTTACAGAAAAAGGTGTTACAGTTTTACCCGTACAAAAAAATGAATATGGATTACAGATTGATGAGATGCTTGAAAAGCTTTATATACACGGCATAACAGATATTTTGCTAGAAGGTGGAAGTAAAATGAATGCTTCCTTTTTACAGCAAGGTGCAATCGATAAATATGTAGTATATATAGCACCTAAAGTTTTGGGTGGAAATCTATCGTTAACGCCGTTTGCTGGCTATAATCCCTCTCTCATGCATGAGGCATGGAATGTTGAGTTTGCATCATTTGATAAAATAGGCGAGGATTTGCGTATTATTGCCTATCCAAAGCAGGGTGAAAAAAAGTGAACTATCAAGCAGATGTCTGTATAGTAGGGGCAGGTCCTGCTGGTGCATTGTTATCCTACCTACTTGCTAAAAAAGGGCTGTCAGTGATTTTATTAGAGCAAAATGTAGCACTTGGTCAGGCATTTCGTGGCGAGCATTTAAATGAGGAAGGGGAGGCTGTTTTAAAAAGCCACCATCTTTTCGAAGCAGTCGAGGCACTCGGTATATTACGAATGGAGAAACTTGAGTATTATGCTGGTGGCAGAGCATTTAAAACATTTCTTCCAGATGAAGCAATAGGACATTTAGGCATTCATGTACCACAGGCAAATTTATTAAAAGGAATTTTACAAAAAGCACAGCTGTTCCCTAACTTTACATGCTTGCTACATACAAAGGTAACAAAGCTGATCGCGGATGCTACTGGTCATTATAGAGGCGTTATGGCGATAAAAAACGGGGACCCTATACAAATCGATAGTCAGTTAATTATCGGTGCGGATGGTCGTTATTCTACTATTCGTAAGCAAGCACATATTGATGTTCTGAAACAGAAGCATGGCTTTGATTTACTGTGGGCTAAAATTCCTGCGCCAGCTGATTGGGAACCATCCATAAAAATGGCACTCATCGATGATAAGCAGCTGTCATTGTTTACACAAGTTGGTGGTTATCTTCAAATAGGCTGGAATATTGAGCAAGGTAGTTTCCCTCAGCTTCGAAAACTAGCATTTACACCCTTTATCCAGCAGCTTGTGGAGGCATTTCCAGAATTAACGAAGACAGTGCAGGCACAGATAACTTCCTGGCAGGATTTTGTTTTGCTTGATGTCTTTAGTAGCCATTGTAATAGTTGGGGGACAAAGGGCCTTGTCTTGCTAGGGGACGCTGTTCATACAATGACACCAACAGGCGCTTTTGGGCTGAATAGTGCACTAAAAGATGCAGATTGTCTTGCATCATTGCTAAATAAAGACACACTAGCACAATTTAACGTACAATATTTTCAACAAATGCGTAAGCAAGCCATTGAGGAAGTATTAGCAAAACAAATTGAAAAAGAACAGACATTTGCTTCTAACTTTATAAACAAGGCTTCGTGAAAGGACGAACAACTAGATGAAGTTTGGCTTTGATATAGATGACACATTAATTGATTTACGAGCACATGCCTTTTTACTTTATAATAAAAAGCTTGGTAAAAAGGTTTCCTTTGAAACCTTTCAAGCGATACAACGAGTAGAAATTCATGAACCATTTGGATTAACAGATGAGGAAGGAACTGCCTTGTGGAATAGCGCATTGGAAGAGATCTATTTTACGGACTGTCCATCTTTTGATGGTGCTTTAAAAGCCCTCCAAGCTTTAGCAGAGCAGGGACATGACATTTACTATATTACATCTCGTCCAAAGCAATATTGTGCGCAAACAAAAGCTTGGATGGAGGCACAGGGCTTTCCAATAACAGACGGTCATTTTTTTTGTGGCATGCAAGATGCAGAAAAGGTAGCCATTATAAAAGAGCTTGCTTTAGATATTTATGTAGATGATAAACCAGCAGTACTTGAGACACTTCATGATGTGACAACTAAGGTAATCTTAAAGAATCAATCTTATAACCAGCATGTAAATCTTCCACGTTTATATGATTGGCAAGAGTTTCAAACGATGTTAACAAAATAAAGGATTGGTGCAACGACTAACCGTTGTACCGATCCTTTTTTGCTAAAATCGACTAAGTTTAAAGGTAGATAAATCTTGTTTACTTTTGCCTTCTATAATTAAATCTGCAAGAGCTTCCCCAACAGCACTACTAAATTTAAAGCCATGACCAGAAAAACCTGCAGCAATCACAATATTCTGATGTTCAGGTAAAAAGTCGATGATGAAATCTTCATCTGGTGTCATCGAATACTTACATGTTTTTCCGTATTTAAGCGTTCCATGCTGAGGCATAAACTGATCAACGAAGTTTTGTAAGTCAACAGCATCAGACGCATCAAATGGACGTAGAGGGTCGTTTGGATTAACCACATCACCCCCATCGTGTCGTCCAAGTTTTAACCCCGCTCCATCAATACTTGGAAAGCCGTAGTAGGTTGAATCGGCAAATTCAAAGCAATAGGCTGGAAAAACTTTATCACGATACAGCTGCTCATCTGCCTCAAACCATGCAAAGGTTTTCCGCGTTGGTGAGACGGGTATGCTCACGTCTACTGTTTGTAATAATTCTGTTGCCCATGCACCCGCCGTTACTATTAATTGCTTTGCTTTATAGCTATTATGTACTGTTTGTACCTGTACAATATCACCAGCTTGGATAGCCAATACTTTTTCATTTGTTCGAAGGCTTGCACCCGCCTCCAAGGCTAATTTTTTATAGGCTTGGATACATGCTTCAACACGAAGGACACCAGCTGTAGGTTCAAAGCAAGCAACTAAATTTTTTGGCAAGAATAACCCTGGCCATTTGTTCATTGCTTCAGCAGGTGAATAGTGTTCAAGTGCTAAATTATAGAGCGAGGCACTAGCCTCCACATTTTGAATAAAGGCACATGTTGGCTCTCCAATATTAACTACACCAGTTTGTATAAATAAGCTTTCATTTGTTAAAGACTCTAGCTCTTGCCAAAGCTCGCCAGCTCTTTTTACAAAAGGTACATAGCTAGCTCCTTCACCATAGGCAAAGCGAATGATTCTTGTATCCCCATGATGACTACCTTCTTCATGGGGTGGAGTAAAGGCATCTAGCATAAGTACATTTTTTCCTTCCTTTGCTAAAAAGTAACCAGCCGCCATCCCCATGGAGCCAGCACCAACTATTATGACATCATAGTCCATTTTAATCCCTACTTTTTTGCTCTAGTATAACAGATTTATAGGGAAGGAAACAGAAATTTTAGAAAATAAATAGACACAGCACCTGCAATCCGAATGGACTAGAGATGCTGTGCGTTGTAGATAGCTACTATTTTGAGCTTGGTAAAATTTTATTAAGGAAAATCGCTACGAGCGCAGCGGTTGCAATAGGCGAACCAAATAAATACTGCACGGTTGTAGGTAAGGAATACAGGAAATCATCAGGCAATAATGTCAATGCTAACGTTAAAATAACAGGAATCGCGATGACATACATTTCCTTTTCACCAATATGTTCATTTTTCATGACCTGTAAACCACTAATGGCTATTATGCCGCAGACGATCACAAATACACCACCAATAACAGCTGAAGGAATTGCTGAGATGAGTGCTGCTAATTTACCAGAGAAGCCGAAGACGATAAACCAAATACCTGCTGCTATAAAGACACGACGGCTCGCAATCCCAGTAATAGAGATAACACCTGCATTTGTTGAGTAACCTGTCACAGGAGTGGAGCCAAGTAAAGAAGCAATAAAGCAGCCAATTCCTTCACCAATAACACCACGGTTAATTTGTTTATTTGTTAAAGGTTGGTCGATGACATTGCTAATGGCAAACCATGTTCCTGTTGTTTCAGCCATTAAGACAATATATATAATGACCATTGTGATAATAGCAGAAAAATTAAAGCTAAAACTAAAATCTGCAAATGGAATTTGTGGCATGCTAAACCATTTGGCTTGCGATACAGGAGATAAATCTAAAACACCCATGATATTTGCTGCAATACTACCAGCAATTAAGGCGATGATGACAGAAGCAATTCGGAATAGTCGTCCTTTTTGATGGAAGACTGTGCCTAACATGACACAAATAATTAATACGAATGCTGAGATAAGTGCTAAATAAATGTTTTGATTTATGGATGCGCCTGCACCATTAAAAATATTATCACTTAAACCAACAGGCATTAAGGACAATCCAACCACAAAGATAATCGTTCCACCAACAATTGGTGGAATAAATGTTTGGACAAGTTTATTGAAGATACCTGTATAGCCTAAAATAATAACCAAAATGGCTCCAATTAAACTAGCACCTAGCACAGTACTCCAACCTAAATCACCACTACCACTTGCTGCATAGATCCCAACAATGGCACCAAGTGGAACATAGGATGGACCTTGTGCCATCGGTAATTTCATACAAAAATGTGTTTGCACAATCGTCGCGACCCCAGCTGCAATAAAGGTTGATTGAATCAAGGCGCTTGCCTGACCAGTTTGTAGACCGATTAGCATGGCAATTAAAAAGGGCACCACATAAACATCCATAGCCATAACATGCTGTAAACCGAGTAGAGCAGACTGACCGAACGAAATTTTTTCATCTGGTAACACGGTTAATTGTGTTTGTTTTGTTTGATTAGTTAGTTTTCTATGTTGTGTTTCCACGAAGTTGTACACCTCAAAATGATAGATTTTTATTAGAGAATAAGAGAATGATTAGCCTCTCCTATGAACTTTATTTCCTTGCACCCATACCTCGCGGATATTTTCTGGGCGTACAAGATACATGATTTTTTGGAATATATCGTGTAAATCTTCATTTGGATCAAAAATCGGAAGCCTAGCAGTAGGAATTTTTGTATCGATAATTTGTACATCCCATGTATAGTTTTCCTGTAAACGGCCAATTGGAAGACTTAAGCTTTCTCCACCACCAGCTGTCGCTAGATAGAAGGCCTCATTTATTGTAATGCGTGAATTTGGGACACCACGCTTTTCGGCAGAAATGGTTGTATCTACACCATCCTCTAGCATTCTCGATGACATAACAGCTTGTCTTGCATTATCAAAAAGACTTGGAGAAAATCCGCCTGAAACATCTGAACCTAGTCCAATATCAACGCCCATTGCATGAAAGCGGGCGATTGGAATCACGCTGTTAGCAAAATAGGCATTAGAGATTGGACAATGACCTATGGCAGTGCCAGTTTCAGCAAATAATCTGGCATCCTCATCGCTTAAGAAATTACAATGAGCCATGACAGATTTTTCACCTAACAAACCAAAATTATGTAAGGCGACGGCATCATTTTTGTTGAATCGTTCTTTGACGTAGCTGTGCTCCCAGTCACTTTCACTACAGTGTGATTGGATATGTGTATCATATTTCGCAGCTAATTCACCTAAGCCCTTTAAGGCACCGTCTGTACAGCTTGGAATAAAGCGAGGAGTGACAACGGGGTAAACACCCTGTTTAGTCGTTTTGGCTAAATTTTTTACAGCTAAAATAAATTCTTCCGTATCCTCTAATGCGGTTTTTGTGTTTTCATCTCGATAAAAATCAGGATTCTGTTCAGGATCGTCCATGACCACTTTTCCGACTAATCCTCGCTGTCCCTTTTCAGCACAGATTTTCGCTAAAAGTACACTGGCCTCCTTATGAACCGTCGCAAAATATAATGATGTAGTTGTACCATTGGCAAGTAGTGTGCTTACTAAATCCTCATAAACTTCTTGAGCAAATACTAAATCGGAGAATTTTGATTCGATAGGGAAAGTATATGTGTTTAACCAATCGTAAAGAGGAATGTCTAAAGCTGTCCCAGATTGTGCCCATTGAGGTGCATGTACATGCAAATCGACAAATCCCGGTAGGAAATATTGGCCTTCAGCTAATGCATGGAAGTTATTTTGATTTTGATATGTAATTAATAGTTGTTGGTAATCAGGTTGTTCGGGAGCGATAGTTTTAACAATCATACCGTCAGCATTAATGAAAAATAAATAATCCTTTAAAATGTGAACGTCAGTAGCAGATTTACTAGTAAAAGCTGTTCCTTTGAAAATATGCGTATATTCAGACATAAAAACCACCTTAATGTTCGTTTATTGATAATAACACGGATTATTATAGGCTATAAAAACTATTAAGTCTACAAAAAAACGAATATTAATATAATGACTAAAGAAATGCATGCACCTTTTTAACTACATTTTTACAGCTTTGACAAGCGTTGATAGATAACAAAAGAAGGCACCTATTTGAGAGTGCCTTCTTTCTATATGATCGATTCATTGATGATGTGAAGAAAATTATTAAAGGATGTGGAGTGATGCAATTCATTTTTTCTTGTACAAAGGTAAATCGGTCGTTGGATATCAATGTCCTTAATAAAAACGCGGGCAACTTGCTGCTGTAGAATAAAGCTAGAAGCTGCTATGGATGGTGCTAGCATTGTACCAAAACCTGCCGCAATGGCATGTATGGATTCATTAATCCCGTCTAGTTGTAAACCTACTTTCGGTGGAGGGATTTTATGCACTTTACATAGAGCATTTAAGTATTCTTTTGTGGAACTACCATCCTCCCTTGTCACGAAGGGCTGCTGCATAAGTTCTGCAAGCGATACTGTTTGACCTGCCAGATGATGATTGTGCGGCACAATAAACCAATAATCCAAATTCATTAGAAATTGATAATTAATATCAGCATGGTGTCCATCTTCTTTGACGATAAAAGCTAAATCAGCTTTATAATGGAGTAAATCCTCAATCACTTGCTGGGAATTGGCGGTCTTTAAATGAATATGTGTTGCTGGATAAACTTGTTTAAATTGAGCTAACCATTTAGGTAGTAAAAAATGGGAGGGAACATGCGTGGAGGCAATTTGCAGTTCTTCATTGCCCGTATTTTTAAGCTGTTCAACTTTATTTTCGATATCAGTTTCTAGATCAAATAAGCGCTGTGCCTGTTTGTATAAAAAAGTACCATTTTGTGTTAGCGAAATGCCCCTACCTTTGGCTTCTAGCAGTGTCAAGCCTAGTTCTTTCTCTAAATTTCGAATTTGAATGGTTACAGCAGGCTGACTAATCATAAGTGTCTGTGCCGCTTTGGAAACACTATTGAGTTCAGCCACCTTTGTAAATAAACGTAGAGCATGTAAATTCATGTCGTTACACCTTTCATAAATTTTTTTTATGCTTTTATATACATTATATATTAGATTTATTAATTTGCGCTCTGTATCCTTTTAATTACAGTAGAATATATGAGAGGGGGGTTCATCATGAATCGACAACATGTAGGAATTGTCTTTGGAGGAATTTTATTATTAGTTGTTGCTATGGGGATTAGTCGATTTGCCTTCACACCGATTCTACCCTTTATGCGTCATGATGTAGGGTTTTCATTGGAAGTGGCTGGTTTTTTAGCTTCAAGCAATTATATTGGTTATTTCATTGGCGCATTATGGGCAGGGTTCATTTATCGTCAACGTAAAAATGTTTTAATGGCAAGTGTTGTTACCAATGTCCTATCTGTTATATTAATGGGCTTAATAGAAGTGTATAGTGTTTGGCTAGTTCTGCGTTTAATTGCGGGCATTACAGGGGGCCTTATTTTTGTGTTAACATCGAGTATTATTATGGATTACTTGGCGAAGCATTCATTATCACGATGGTCTGGCTATGTATTTAGTGGTATAGGCTTAGGGATTGCTATTTCAGGTTTATGTGTACCTGCTATAGAAGCAAGATTTGCTTGGCAGGGTGCATGGTTAGGCTTAGGAATTTTATCAGCGATTTTTTTATTTATTACCTCTTATTTATGGAGAAGTTTAGTGGTGCAGGACAGCACAAAAGTTACGAAATCTCTTGATACAAAAATGACAAAGGGTTTTATGCCATGGCTGATTTTATCCTATGGTTTAGAGGGGTTAGGCTATATTATTACAGGTACTTTTTTAGTCGATATTATTCATAATATTCCTTCTCTTCAAGTTTACTCTTCCTATAGCTGGGTCATTGTGGGGCTCGCGGCTATTCCTTCAGCTCCTGTTTGGACTGTCTTATTAGAGAAGTTTTCAGCTATAAAAATTTTGTTTGTGGCATACATACTGCAAGTGGTTGGTATCCTGTTACCTGTTTTTGCACAAACGGTATGGAGCGTTTTACTAGCATCTTTTTTATTCGGTCTAACCTTTGTAGGAATTGTCACGCTAACTACTTCCTATGCACGACAGCTATTCCCGACAAAGAGCGGATTCGTTGTTTCTTTATTAACAACCTTTTATGCTTTTGGACAAATTATCGGACCGATTATCGCAGGAAAACTGGTTGAAGTTTATAGTAGCTATAAAGCAGCACTTATATTTGCTGGTGTCATAGTGTTTCTTGCATTGCTCGTTATGGTAATTGGTAGATGGCTAACTGTAAAAAAAGAAGCTGTTGCTGAACATTCAATTTCTATATAACGCATAAAAGCCAGAAATCCAAATAGGATTTCTGGCTTTATCATTTACTTAAAGAAGCCGTGCCTCTATCTACATGATATTAAAAAATAAAATAAAAGTCTATATATTTTTTTCTTTATATGGAAAAATAGACAAGTGCACACAGGACGTAACGTTACGATTTTACTTTGAAATGGGGACTGTAAATGAACACAGAACAAGCTATTCAACGCTGGAATCGATATGCGGAAAGGTATACAGCAAACTACGATGAGCAGGGGGATATTCATCGTGTCGTATTGTTAAATCCCACTATCTTTTCTTTGCTAGGTGAGGTAGATGGAAACCATCTATTAGATGCAGGATGTGGAGAAGGCTATTTAAGCAGATTACTGGTAAAGAAGGGTGCAAGAGTAACAGCTGTTGATTTTTCACAAAAAATGCTAGACATTGCTATGGAAAGAACACCACAGCAGGAAGCTATTCAATTTTTACACGGGAATTGTGAAAATTTATCCTTTTTAGCAGATGAACAATTTGATGGTATTGTTTCAAATATGGTTCTCCAAGATTTAGAGGATTATCAGGCTGCTTTATGTGAGATGTTTCGATTATTAAAACCTAATTGCACTTTTATTTTTTCGATTTTACACCCATGCTTTGTGACACCAAATAGTGGATGGATGAGACATGAGCAGCTAGATCAACAGTATTGGAAAGTCCAACGTTATTTTTATGAAGGGGAGTATCACCAGCTAGATGCTGACCCACCAATAGTTCTATACCACCGAACATTAACAAGCTATGTGCAAGCAATTAGGCAAGTTGGATTTACTATTGAGACTATTGTAGAGCCCAAGCCATCACAAGACATGCTAAAGAAGTACCCTCAATTTGCGGAAGATTTGCATTGTGCAGATTTTATTGTTTTTAAATTAAAGAAATAAAGGAGAAGTACCGATGCGTTTATTTCATGTCAGTGAAGACCCTACTATTATGATTTTTCATCCTCGACTGCCTGAGCGACCAGATTTAGATGCCAAAAAAGGGCTAGTATGGGCAATCAACGAAAGATGCCTGCCAAACTATTTAACGCCAAGAGATTGTCCGCGTGTCTGCTTTCATGCAGGAGATCAAACAACAGAGCAGGACAGACAGCAATATCTACATCAAGCTTCACATGTAGTAGTCATAGAAAACAAGTGGTGGGAAGTATTGAAAACTACAAGTCTTTACCTATATGAGTTTGATAGTAATGGATTCACTTTACAGGATGATATTGCGGGCTATTATACGAGTGAATTAACACAAATGCCCATCCATGTCTCAGAGATCAATGATATAGCTAAAGCATTATTGGAGCGCAATGTTGAATTGCGAATCGTGGATAGCTTATGGGAAATACATGATGACATCCAAAATACAAGCTTAAATTGGTCAATATGCAGAATGCGCTTTGCACAACCAAGATTCTAAAAACAAGCCTCGTTATGCACCTATTGCATGGACGAGGCTTATTTATTATTAGACAGTCGATGTTTGTTCAATTGGTGCTGAAGAGATATTGACTAATTTCTTGTCTTGATATGTAAAAATATAATCATAGTTAGTTGTTTCATTGAGCATCTTAGGTAAATAATATTTTAAGTCCGCAATACCTACATTTTCAGGGTGTAAAATCCAAGTAAGCTCCTTCCAATCAAGAATGCCCTCAGCAACCTTTATCGGTGTTACATATGGAAAAGATTCAGGTAGTTCCGCTATAAACGCATACATACAGCCATAGTTAACAACGCCATCTGTCCAGGTAATCTTACCCTTATAGGTAATATCCTCAACCGTAATGCCTGTTTCTTCTTTAATTTCTCGTAAGGCACCAGCTAATGGTGTTTCATCCTGTTCAATTTTGCCACCAACACCATTCCATGCGCCCATCCACTGAGGCTTATCTCTATTCAATAAAAGGATATAATCACCTTTCTTCAGAAAACAAATTGTAAATTCAGCCAAGTTTGTTCCTCCCTTTTCTTTAGTTATCTGAATTGGCAGGAGACCAGCCAGTCTGCTGACTCCAATGATTTGCTTGTTTTAAAATTTCCCATATGATCGATTCTTTAGATTTTGTATAAAGTTGACGATTATATTGGTATTTCTTAGCCAATTCATATTTTACCTGCTCATAGCGACGACAGTAATCTGGATGACGGCGCAAAAAATCTCGAAATAATAAGGCTAGCTGCTCTGCCCAACTACCAGCCTGTCGAACATGAATATGTACTCGTCTATCTCCTGGAGCCTCTCGAAAATAGCGTTTAGACTTGTCTGGATTTTCTGCTCGATAACTAAAACCTAGAGATTCTAATGAAGCTTTAAATGCTGCCAATGGTGTAAACGATGTGACGGATATTTGTATATCAATTACAGGCTTTGCTGCTAGCCCTGTTACAGCAGTTGAGCCAATATGATCAATTCTCAGCGCTATGTTTCCTAAGGCCTCCCGTAATTGACAGCCTATGCTATGAAATTCCTTAGCCCATTCATCTGTATAAGGTAAAATCAAAATAGGATCAGGCATTTTATCTCCTCCCTTAGTCTTCATAAAATTATTGTAGCATGCGTGTTATAGTGGAATAAAGATAGTAGAGGGAGTGAGAAAACGATGATTTTAATAAGTGCTTGCTTAGCAGGTTTAAATGTTCGTTATAATGGCACAAACAGTATAGATGAAAAAATACAAAAGCTTGTGTTAGAAAATAAAGCTGTCACGGTTTGCCCAGAGCTGATGGGAGGCTTTTCAACGCCCCGCGAACCGGCTGAAATTGTAGGTGGCAATGGACAAGATGTACTTGATGGCAACGCGACAGTGGTTGAAAGTTCTGGACGAGATGTCACAGATTTATATCTGAAGGGAGCCTATGCAACTTTACAAAAAGCACTTGAGGTAGGGGCAACTCACGTCATTTTAAAGGAATATAGCCCATCCTGTGGCAGTGCAAAGATTTATAACGGTGCGTTTAATGGAACAAAATTAGCTGGCGAAGGAGTAACTACGGCATTGCTTCGAAGAAACAATATTGTCGTGCTATCTGAAGAGAATTTTTTTGAATGATTAAAGAGAGGCCCCTAAACTAGTAGGGGCCAAATTTATTTATTCAACAATTAATATGCGAGGCGACGTTTTAGCAATTATTTTGGTCGAAATCCAGCCGCCAAAAATGGCAGCTATTACACTTACAAAGCTTATACCGATACTTGTCGGCCAGTTTATAACAAGCGGTAGTTCGAGTAAGCCATAATCTAAAATAATCGACTGAAGTGCAAGAGGAATTAATTTTATCCCGATAAAGATTCCTGCTAATGCACCCATTATGGATAGAATTAAAATACCTATTGTAATCGACCATCTAATATTTGTAGAGGTCATTCCAATCGATTTATAAATGCCATACGTGCTACTTTCTTTTCTAACATTAATTCGTGATACACTAAAAATAATGATGCAGGTTACGATGATAAATAAAATACCAACAATTGAAAGGGGAATGACTAAAACGGCCACGACTTCTTTAAAGACGGCATCTAATAATAGCTGTTGTGTGACAGCTGATACTGAACTTTTAAAGTGCGTATTTAAATCCTCAACGAATGGCGTAGCGACTGTTTCATCTAAAAGATTAATCATACTTACCTCTGAAGTAGTGTAGGTAGTATTATAAACTTTAATAACCTCTGCTGTAATCCTTGCTGAATTCGACATATTTGCTATCGATTGATAGATTCCGGTCACAATAAGAAAATGCGGTTTCCCCTCAAGATAAACTTCTACAATATCGCCTATATTTTTATTTAAAGCGCGAGCGACATTGAGTCCAATCGCGATTTCGTTCTTACTGATTGGATTACGGCCAGACATTGTCACATAGCCAGCGGCATCAAAGCTACCCTCAATCACATTGACATTAATATTTAATGGGGGATTGCTGTCATTAGGAAGTATGCCTGTGAATTGATCAAGCCATGCATGATCTTTAACCCGTTCATCAGCCATTAAAAAATCTTCAAATTGTTGTTTTGTAAAGGTTTCTTTATTAGATACAGTTACTACTACATGTGAGGCATCATATCCCCATGAAGGAGATGTTTCTTTGATGGAAATAAAGCTATTTAATATGACTACACTAAAGACTAGTATGGCAGACGTAATGGAAGTAAGTGCAATAACAAGAATGGAACTTTTTATGTTTTTTGTGAAACTTTTAAGACCAATTTGAAGTTGAATCGGTAGACTGCTTAATCGAAATAATCTATTCGAGCTGTTTCTGCGCCGATTCATTTTACTATTTGCACTTTCTGACATCCCATATTTGATGGCTTGAACAGGCTCTACATTTCGCGCCTTGTGTGAGTAGAAATAGGCAGTGAGTAGGACGATGCCAAATAAGATGAGAGCAATCACTATGTTAAATAGAGTATCTTGATGTATGGTTAAATGATTTCCTGCCTTCATATAAGATAAGGAGCTTTCTATAATTATTCTGGAAAGGAATTTACTAATGATGATGCCAGGTATAATCGCGACAGCAGATAACAATCCGAATTGTAATACGTAAGTGATACTTATCTCTCGAGAAGAAAGACCCAATGATTTTATAACGCCTATTGTTCTGTAATTCGTTAAAATGGCATCGGAAATGCTAAAACCAATAACAAACAAGGAAACCAAAAGCATAGCTATACCAAAGGCGATCATAATAAAGCCAATAATTTTATTAATGATCAAATAAAAAGAAGCTATTTCTTCATATTCCATTTTAGATTCAAGATAAGGTCCCTGCAGATACTTTTCAAAATCACCCCAATAATTGGTGTTTTGCTGATAGTCATTAAAGCGTAATGCCATCATGTACTGATCAGAACCTGTCATGGTTGCTAAATGCTGTTGATAATCAGTATTGTTCATCCAGATACGAGCATTTGTTGTAAAAGGGCCTCCGTATGGCATATCAACCACAATACCTGACACTGTTAAATTAAACGTGCTCTCACCTGTATGAAATTCAATTGCATCACCGAGCGAAATGGTAGCGCTTGATGCCAATGATGTGGGAATCCAAATGGTACCCTTAGGAGGAGAGAGTTGCTTTTCACCCTCAGAAAATAGTAATTGATCAATCATAAACGGTGTATTTGGCGTATTCATCATAAATAAATAGATATTGGATATTTCTTTCCCATTGAAGGTAAATCTAGATAAATTTCTATAGGGTATGAGACTAGAAGTAGTCACGCCCGGTTGCTCCTGCCACCATTCGTTTACAGCAATCGGGTTATGAATATTGTTACCCATTGTTAAAATTTGATGGGCACCATTTGAATCATGATGGGCTTTTTCAAAAATATTGTTTGTATTGGTCAGTATAGTGACAGAAGTCGCCAGTAAAAGTGTTGATAAAAAAATAAGGACAACCATCAGTCCATTTTGTATTTTCCGTTTTCTTATATAGGAAGAGCAAAGGGTTATAATCGCGTACATTTTTTACTCCTTCCCAGCAACATAAGAAAAGATAATGTGTTCCCGTTCTTGTATGTTGGTATGATCATATTTTTCAAAGTTTAAGATCCCATCTATTTTTCCATCCTGAATGATGATTAGGCGATTCGCACGACAAGCTGCCTTCATATCATGTGTAATCATGACAATGGATTGCCCATTTCTATTTAAATTCGTTAAGGTATCTAATACTGCTACACCTTGATCAAAATTTAAACTACCAGTAGGTTCATCTGCAAATAACACTTCAGGATTGTTGACCAACGCTCTAGCAATGGCAGCTCTTTGTTGCTGTCCACCTGATGTTTGAGAGGGTAATCGATTTCGTTGTTTTTCAAGTCCCATTAAACTTAGTAGTTGCTCCGCTTTTTGTATGACTTCTTTTTTATTTTTTTTCGCGATGTATCCAGGAAGAGCAATATTCTCTAGTAGTGTCATATCTGGAATGAGATTGCTACTTTGATAGATATAGCCAACCTTCTGTGAACGCAAAGTAGCTAACTTTCGTTCAGAAAAGGTATCAAGTTTTTCTCCCTGAAAATAAACCTCTCCTGCTGTAAGGGCATCAAGCCCACTTAAAAGATAAAGAAGCGTTGATTTACCAGAACCAGAATTCCCCATAATAACGGTGAAATCCCCTTTATAAATGTCGACATTCATATTCTTAATAGCATGGAATTGTTCGCTGCCGGTTGAATAGGTTTTACATAAATTTTGGGCTCGAATCAGTATCTCTTTTTCCATGATAAGGCCTCCTTAACTCATTTTCTTTAGTGTAATATGTAATTATTAGTAAGTCCTTATGAAATTATTAATAAATTCTTACAGACAGAGTAACCTTTCTTAATAGTAAACGTTATAATATGCGATTTAATAGATGTAATAAATAAGGAGGTTTGAGATATGCCCTTAACATTTGCTCATCCAGCGGCAGTCTTACCTTTTTCTCGAAAAAGTAAATATATTCATTTTTCTGCATTAGTTTTAGGAAGTATGGCTCCAGATTTTGAATATTTTTTAAGAGGTCGGCCGATAGGGGAGATTGGTCATACCTTTGTAGGGTTCTTTTTATTCAATCTGCCACTCGTTCTTTTCATCTATTTGATTTATCAACGGTTTATCCAACAGCCAATCATGAGCCATTTACCAGAGTTTTTACAAGCTACAGAAAGCCATCCAATTGCAGGAAATAACATATGGAAAGTATTTGTTTTTGGCTACTCTGCATTGCTGGGCATGTTAACACATGTCATATGGGATTCATTTACACATCAAAATGGGCTTATGGTGACAAAACTTCGAGTTCTTACTCAAACATATACTTTCTTTGGCTATCAAATACCAATTTATAAATTTCTACAACACGGGAGTACCTTGTTTGGCATTGTGTTAATCTTTGGATATGTATATTACAGAGCAACTTTAAGCAAAGATAAAAAAATACCAGCTATATCGCCACGGAAAAAACTCATCTTTTGGAGTTTACTAGCTGTTTTAACGCTCGGATATGTATGTCTATGGCAGCTTATTAACGGCATTCCTTTAAGAAGTTATGGAATATGGGTTGTCCGTATTATCGATTCATTTTTTGGTAGTATACTTACCCTTTCTTTCTTTTTAGCATATAAGAAAAGAACGTTGAAAGAAAAAAAGACTTCCTAAAACGGGAGTCTTTTACGAGATGGGGAGTATAAGTGTAAAGGTAGTGCCTTCATTAGGCTTACTATGAAATGAAATGGACCCATGGTGCGCTTCCATAATATGCTGACAAATGGATAGGCCAAGTCCTGCTCCTTCATTTTTAATGACTGATTCACTTCCAGGCTGCCGACCTCTAAAGTAACGTTCAAAAATAAAAGGCATATCTTCGGGAAGCATTCCATTACCAGTATCTATTACTTGGATATAGAGTGATTGATTTTCAATATAGGTAGTAATGGTGATTGTATCTTCATGAGAAGAATGTTTTAACGCATTGGTAATAAGGTTGGAGATCACCTGCTCTAGTCGATCAGCATCTACTAGAATAAGGACATTAGGAATACTAGTAGGTCTTATAAAATGAATATTTGTTGTTTGGACATAATATTGAATTGGTTTCAGAATGTTTGTAAGAACGTCTTGGCTATATTGTTCTTTTAAATGGATCGGGATATGACCAAGCTCCTTTAAGGTATGAATAAATAAATCATCAACTAGCCTCGACATCTTATCCGTATTAGACTGCATGATTTGAATATAGGCCATAAGTGAATCTTCATCTCGACAAATACCCTCTGAAATAGCGTCTAAATATGCTTTGATTGTGGTTAAGGGAGTTCTCACTTCATGAGATATATTAGAAATGAGCTTCTTTTGAGTTTGCTCTTGTTCATTGTGCTGGATGGCTAACTGTTTAATCTCTAATCGCATTTGATCAAATACTGCATACAATTCACCAATCTCATCCATTTTCGAGTGGATGGTAATTTGTTCGTAATTTCCTTTTACAATTTCCTCTGTGTTGTCCTTTAGCTCATCTAAAGGCTTTAAAATATCTTTATGAACTTTCCTTACTATGAATAGGGCAAGGCAAATGATCAAAAGGCTCAAGAAGCCAATAAAGACTAATAAAAGAGTCGAGTTGGAATTAGTCTGTTTTAAAGGAAAGAGAATGTCTTTGTTCAGGGAAAAAATAGCATTACCTATCTGTTCATTACTTTCTCCATTCATAATCGGAAAGGCTATATTAATCTTTCCAGGCTCTTGTTGTGAGGTAAATAAATCATAATGTATATCATGTTTAATATGAATAGTAGTTGAAACATCATTCTTAATTGAAGTGTAACTTACTGTTCCATCTAGTTGAACTACTGTAATATCAATATTCTTGTCATCACTCATTTGTTGTAGCGTGCTACGTACAGCTGAATCTAATGCGAAATTTGGAAAATGATCTTCTATGTACAATAATAATGGATTTACTGATAAACGAATTTGATTAATAACATATTTATCTTGTGATTCTTCTTGAGAAGTCTCTGTTGCAAAGTATAGTGAAAGGACAACGATAAACAATAATACAACACAGATTAATAGGGTCCATAACCACTTATTCATCCAATTTTTTAGGTACATTTGATTCTCCTATGAGTGATTGGGTGTACTGAATTTATAACCCACTCCCCAAACCGTTTGAAGATAAATAGGATGAGAAGGGCTGACTTCAATTTTTTCTCGAAGCCTTCTAATATAAACTGTAATTGTATTTTCATCTCCATAGGTCTCATAACCCCAAACGGCATCAAGTAACTGACCTTTAGAGAAAACTTGATTTCTATTTTTAGCTAGGAAAAATAGCAGTTCAAACTCTTTTGCTGACAGTGGTATTGGCTTGCTATCACGTAAAAAAATATATTCCTGTTTATTTATGACCATATTATCTATGTGAATGACATCTCCTCCCATATGCCGTCCATTATGCTGAAGCCATCTATCCTGTTTTCGTAAATGAGCGTTAATTCTTGCGACAAGTTCACTTAGAGAGAACGGTTTTGTCATATAATCATCCGCTCCAAAACCTAATCCCAGTACTTTATCTGTATCACTTCCTCGAGCACTTAAAATAAGAATGGCAACATTGCTATTTTCACGGATTTTACGACATATTTCAATGCCATCACAATCGGGTAGAGAAAGATCAAGGATAATGAAATCAGGTTTAGATTCTTGCAAATAATGGATTGCTTCATGACCTGTTCGAACAATATGTGAATCGAACTGATTAACACTTAAGTAGTCCCTTATAATATTAGCTATATCATTTTCGTCTTCAACAATTAGTACTTTGATGTTCCCGTTGCTCATACATACTATCTCTCCTTAGTAAGATGTCTAAATCATTTTCTTCGGTTGACTAGGAAAAAAAACAAAACAATGATAAGGAATGCATAAATTATAATCCATGTGTATTGCCAATAAAAAACGTTGGGTATAACTTCAATTTGATCGCCCACACTCATCATTTCTAATGAAAGATGAAGAGGAGGAAGTAACCAAAGAAGTCCAGTTAGAATAGAATCTTTTAAAGTAGCGATCACGACAGAAATAATAAGGATGCCTATTACACCCCACCACGTATTTCGCCTATTTTTCACGAGTTCCCTAGTAAATAAAGCAGTGAGTGCAATGGCAAGTAACGATAAACTAAAATGAGACAAGAAACCTAGGAAAATATGTAATAGCTTGGGCTTCTCAAAAAATGCCTCTATTAGAATTGGATAGATGACAGAAACACAGCTTAGGCTAAAGGCAAGCAGCCCACAAATGATGAATATCCCTAAATTGTAGTCTATTGTTTTTCTCGTATGAAGGGTAGTAATCATTTTTTGTCCTTCATCTTCAGCATGAAATAATGTAACAGTAAACCAGCCCATTAAAAAAAAGAGCACAAGAGATGTAAATGAATAACTATCTAATATTGGATTAGGCACAAAAGTATAATTAACGATAAGACATAGAATGAAGATTGTAAAAGGTGGAACGTATTGATAGGTTCTTAAATAATTTATCAATTGATAACGTACTAAACTGCTCATCGTTTTTGATTCCTCCTTTCAAAAATGAGAAGAGAATTGTTCTTTTTTGTGGTGGACAGTAGCTAAATATTTAATTGAAGCATTGTGTTGTAATAATTTCAGTAAAATTTCATCTGAATCCTTTGCTGGAACAATCGTCACGATTTCATAATGTCCATTCACTAAAAGTTGTTTTTGTTGAATCTCCATAGAAGGTATGATTTCATCGAGTAATGACAGGCTAGCAATCTCAAAAATTAATCGATGAGTTGGATTACGATCGAATTCCTTTATCTGAATGATCGTATTCTCTTGAATAAGTAAAACGGAGTCTACAAGCTTTTCGAGTAATTTGGTTTCATGACAGGTTAAGAGGATACTGAGACCTTTACTTCTTACTCTAGCTAAGATTTGTTCGAAATCATTTTGTGCCTTGGCATCAAGTCCTGACAATGGTTCATCCATTATCAGTAGATCAGTTTCTTCTAGCATCGCCTGCATAATCATCACCTTTTGCTTCATCCCTTTAGAGAAATGGACAATCCTTGTATTTTTTTCCTCTTTTAGTTGAAACATCTCAAGTAATTCTTCTATCTTCTGCAAAAGCTGCTTTTTAGCCATACCTCGTATACAGCCCATGTGATAAAGATATTCTTGAGGCGTAAATAAAATATGAGAAGGAGTTGTTTCTGGTACATAGCCAACTTTTAAAGACGTTTTATGCTTCACAATAGAACCACTGTCGGGTTTAATGAATGCTGCAATAATCTTGAGTAAAGTGCTTTTTCCAGAACCATTTTTCCCCACTAGAGCAATGATTTGATTGGACGCAATTGAAAACGATACATTCTCTAAAATTTTTTTCCCATTGTATTGTTTACAGATGTTTTGTACTTCCAAAATAGTAGTCATCTTCACACACCTTTATTTTTGGATAATTCTTCTCCATAAAATAATTATAATGAAAATCGACCATTCACTTCAATTAAATTGGTTATATTTCCTGTTTTTAGTTATTTCAGTTACATAAAAAAGCTCTGCTTTTTAAATAGCAGAACTTTTAAGGATTGATTACAACGAACGATATTTTTTTAAACTGATAATATTTAACGTAATGAAAACAATGGCAAAACAAGCAAGAATGCTGAGATTCACTATAATATCAGAAAGTGAATAACCTTTATACATCACACCATTCAATGCGTCCGCAGCATAGTATAGAGGCATGATACGCCCAATGTTTTGAAGCCATTCCGCCATACTATCCAGCGGGAAAATACCCGAAAAGAACACTTGAGGAACAATAACAAGCGGAATAAATTGCATCATTTGAAATTCTGAAGCGGCAAAGCTAGATAGCAACGCACCTAAGGATAACGAGACAAGAGCAACCATCATATTGATGAGTAGGACAAGCCAGATGGAGCCTACATGGACAATATCGAGCACATAAATACCAAACAGGACGATAATAATTGTTTGCAGGAACGCAAATAAACCATAGCCAACCATATAGCCTGCTACAATTTCTGAACGTTTAATCGGTGTCGCTAGTAAACGCTCCAATGTTCCAGAAGTACGCTCCTTTAATAAGGCAATGCCCGTAATTAAAAAAACAAAGAAAAAAACAAAGAAGCCAATGAGCATAGGACTAAATATATCAAAAATAGCCGTATCCTGATCACCATAAACATAGTCCGTTTTCATACTGCCTATAGAGGCTTGTGTAGGCTGTAAGATTTGAGCAAGTTGCATCATTAAAGCCTTTGCCAGAGAAGGATCATCATTTAATAAAGTTAACTTACTAACATTTTGCTCTACTGCTAGCCAACCATTATACTCTTTATCTTGTAGCTGTTTTTTTGAAAAATCATTGTCCACGATAATGGTAAAATCAGTCTCTTTTAATTTGTCGATCAATGGGGCGGGCGCATTAGAGACCACAAGTGTGACGGAAGCCTCATTACTATTGAAAATAAAATACATTAAGGACAAGACAAGAAGTGGGGCTAAAAATAATAAAGCAAGTGTCCGTCTATCTCTTTTCATTTGTTGGATGATTCTTGTGATGATAGCACCTATTCTCATTGAACGTCACCTCCAGCTTTTACAAACACCTCATCAAAGTCTTTTGCTTGATATTGTTCTTTTAACTCTTGAGGGGTACCCTGTGCAATAATATGTCCACTTCTCAGCATGGCCAATTGATCACATCTTTCCGCTTCATCCATCGCATGCGTCGTCACTAAAATGGTTTTTTGTTCTTGATCTTTTAAACGAATCAGTTCTTGCCAAATTTCCTTTTTTAAGACAGGATCTATCCCCACCGTTGGTTCATCCAAAATGAGTAGTTTAGGATTTTGAATAAGGGCAATAGCAAGAGATAATCGACGTTTCATTCCCCCCGAATAATTTTCTACTTTTTGTCGTAAGTCATCTGTTAAACGAACGAGGCTTGCCGCATAGGCTACTCTTTCTATTCGTTCCGCTTTAGATAGTGAATAAAGCTTTGCAAAAAAATGTAGATTTTCTTCCCCCGTTAAATCTGTATAAAGTGCATCTGATTGTGCCATATAGCCAATGTCATTTAATAATTGTTTATGAGGAACATTCAAATCTAATACTTGAATAGTACCACTATCAGGTTTCAGCATGCCCATAATCATTTTGATTAGTGTTGTTTTACCACAGCCTGACGGACCGAGTAAGCCCATTAACTGTCCCTTAGGAACATCCAAAGAAAGGGGGGCAATAACTTGCTTATGTTGAAATCGTTTTTCGAGAGACTTAATAGAGATTGCCTGGTTGCCCATATGGTCCTCACTCCTTCACTGAACACAATGTTGATTTGATAAAAATTTTACGGTAGCATGTGAGCAAATACAATCAACAGTTTGCCAGCAAGTGTTAAGTAAATGGAGGGAAATATGTGTCTGTACATGAAAAAATGAATTTTGAAACGAAGCAAGCCATTAAAATTGCTTTTATCCAACAAGTAGAGGAGGTAGGCTTTGAGCGTGTGACTGTAAAGAATTTAGCGTTTGTAGCTGAAATTAATCGTGGCACGTTTTACTTACATTATTCAGATAAATATGATGTGATGGAGGATTTGCAGCAAGAGCTATTAATGGAGTTAGAGCGCTATGTCAAACATGTTCAGCCGTTGGATGCTTTTCAAACGTTAAAAATGGGGCAACTATATCAGCCATTTATCAAGGTGATAACGTGTATAAAAGAGCATGCACCAGCTTTTCGTATGTTATTAGGAGAGCAGGGGAGCCCTAGCTTTACACAAAAGGTGAAAATGATCTTTGGGAGTCATATTTTGGACAGATTATCGCTTATACGCAAGGAAGCACAAGATCCAGAGTTTCAACAATACTTACAAGCCTTTATAGCATCTGCCATTTTAGGGGTCATTCAGGAGTGGTTGGACAAGGGGAACGAGAACTTAACAGTAGAAGAAATGGTCGCTCTACATTTTCGATTAATACGTTTTTTAGGAAATGTAGTAGGTACTATTTAATGAAAACCGCTACAGCACTGGAACTGTAGCGGCTAGAAATTTAGAGATGTAAATCTCGTTTTACAAAAAAACGAATTGCTAGACTATAGCAAAGCAAGCCAATGAGGAAAAGTGTACCTAGCATCCACCAGCAAGAGCTATTTTGTTGAATTAATTGAACGGAATCGAACAATGAATAGATTGTAATGTATTGTAATTTGTCTAGTGAACCACCCATATTGCTCAGTGCCTCAATCAGATAAAAGGCAATGGGAATGCCAGCACTATAGGCATAGGATGTTCTTAAATCTTTCGTGCTGCAAGACATAAGAAAACAGAATCCACTAATGGCAAAGTGCAATAAAAATAGCCCGAAATTTAACAGCAGTAGGGCCGTTATGTCCAGCTCATTAGGGAATAATATTTCTGCAAAGACAATCATGACCAACGTAGTAACAGCAAGGAGTGTAAAAAGGCTGATGATCAAAAATAGTGCTTGTGTAAAGACAATTTTAAAACGTGTATTCGGTGTAGCGATTAAATATGCCATCGAACCATTATCAATATAGCCCATGATGAGCTTATTGGCTAACATGATAGAAAATACCAAAGGAAGAATCATTAATAAAAATCCATATAAATAGGTGGAGAGAAATTCTATCAAGGTATCGCCAATGCTGGTCATACCAAAGGCTGCCATCATCTCAGGCATTGTTTCTGTTAATTTTTTTAGTGTATCCGTCATTTCTGGGTTATACATATAAATTACACTGACAATATATAGCATTAGTACACCGATAATAATGGTGAATAGTTTAAGAGAGGCAAATAACTCATGCTTGAATAAGGTAAAATTCATGATTAAGCACCTCCACTTTCGTAATAATGCATAAAAATATCTTCTAGTGACTGGGAAATAACGTCTAAGTCTATAATTTTATAGTTAGATAGCGTATGGAGAAATGCTTGAAGGTCTCCCATTATAGTAATCATAACTTTTGTAGAAGAGATACGTTCAAGTACATATTCCTCATCAAGGAAGCGAGTGAGCTCTTGCTCATCTTGAAACTCAAGCATGTATTTTTTAGATTTACGTTTCTTTAAATCTGTAATGGTTTCAGTCGCCACGATTTTACCTGCATTAATAATCGCTACACGATCACAAGTTTTCTCTACTTCTTCAATCATATGAGAGGACATGAAAATGGTCGTTCCTTTGTCTTTTTCAGCTAAAATGAATTCAATAAATTTGGTTTGCATGAGCGGGTCTAAACCACTAGTCGGTTCATCTAGAATGACAATTTCGGGATGATGCATGAAGGCACAAACTAAACCAACCTTCTGCTTCATACCTTTCGACATTTTTTTTATGAGCCCAGAAGCATCTAATTCAAAGAAATGCATTAATTCCTCGGCATGGGTGTAATCATTCATCCCTCTTAACTTAGCAATAAAGTGAATAAATTGCTTACCCGTCATTTTATCAATAAACGCAATTTCTCCAGGTAAATAGCCAACAACTTGTTGAATGGTTGCAGATGCCTCCCGACAATTTAAACCGTTAATGAAACAAGAGCCCTCAGTTGGCTGTAAAAAACCCATTAAATGGCGTATAGTTGTGGATTTTCCTGCCCCATTTGGTCCTAAAAAACCGAACACTTCACCCTTTGGAATTTGTAGATGAACATTTTGTATACTATAAAAATCGCCAAACTTTTTAGTTAAATGGTTTACTTCAATCATGGACACGTCACTCACCCCATTTTATTGATACAATAATGTTTTCAAAAATAGAAAATATTCACTAGCCTCTTCCATGCATTGCTCGATTAATTCATTAAAGAGCTCTTGATTATCTACATGCGCTTTTAATCTTTCCTCATAACGATGACTGATACCATCTGTTACCCATTGAATAGTATCAATTGCCTTTTTTATATCCAAATTTTCTCGGAATAAACTAGTATCAATTCCTTCGAATGCAGTTACATAAGCATTTTTTTGAAAAGCGGCATTGTAATGATTTAGTTCATCTCGTACCTCAGAGCTTGTTTCAGCATAGGCCTTTTTCAAAAAATCAAACAGCGCATGATATTGCTTCATGAGATCAACTTTAATTTTCATGATCTGTTCATAACGCTTAAAAATATCAGGCTCTGCTAAATCAATTTGGCGATTAAGTGCCTCGGAGAATTTAGTAGTTGTATAGTCATATAAGAAAAGATATAAATTTTTTTTACTACCAAAATAGTGATATAAAATGCCTTTTGATATATTGGCATTGCTCACAATTTTGTTTGTTGAAGCGGTAGCATAGTTATTGAGCGAAAATTCCCTTAAGGCAGCATTAATAATTGCTTGGCGCTTTTCTTCGGTTAAATTCATAAAAGCTTGATACAATTTTTTACTCCTTTCCGTCATATTTTATGCCATTATATAGAAATTGACTACTGTGGTCAATGTGATTTGGGAAAATAAAAAAGAACATGATTGTGACCATTTCCAATAGTCTCACTCATGCTCTCCATTGCTTCAGTTTACTTATCATAATAATTGTTCAATGCCATTTCTAAACGTTCTTCTAAATGCTTTGAAATATAGCTTAGAACGAATTGCTCTTTGTCCATTTCAATTTGTGCGGACTTAAAAAATTTGATGAAAAAACCGACTTTATGATTTTGGGAATATTGCTGTAATGCTTCTGTACGTAATGTAGAAACGATTTCATTTTCTATATGACGCTCTCTAATCTTTTGGACAATGTCCTTCACGCTATTTTCTTGCAGCTCGGTAATTTGATTTTGTAGATGCTCATTTTCCTGCTTTAGCTCCAACGTTTCTTTTTGAATTTCTTCCACTTGAAGGACAGAATCGGTCGAAAGACGTTGAATGTTTTTGTCAAGAAAATCCTGATTAATGTTAACTTGTAACGTCCCTTGCTCTTCATTCGGCAAAATCTGAAAAAGACCTGTTTGAATCATTTGCTGTAGGACGTTTCCAAGCAAATCGATTTTATGTGATAAATCCTCAGAATCCATGGTCGTTGCGGTAATTTGGTGTTTCAGCAACTGACCGTTATCATCAATACCTAGCAATAATTTAATCCCCCTTACACGATACTCATCCTTCAATAATAAAATCATGCGCAATCTCAATATAGCAGGTAGGTTTAAACGAATATTGCTATTTGTATTGGGCGAAGCATTGTCAAAAATATACTGTTCAAACGGTTTTAAATAGTAGCGAAGCATGGCGTCTGTAATATCAAACCAGCCCGCGACTTCTGCAATTGTATAGTGTTTCGATTCATCGATCTCTGCTAAATACCCATCATTATAGAGGTTTTCCTCTAAAGGTGTATGTTGCAGTGCCACAAACAATGGGTCATCTTGCACAATTTCAAGTACCATTTCTTTTGCATCATTTACTTTAAGCATCCTTACACACCCCACTTTATTTTTCCCATGACTAAATGTTCCCTATATAGGTTTCTATTCGATTGGCAGCAATTGTATGCCTATTTTATGTAGGAAATAGTCATTAGAACGAAGTACCTTTTAATCTTTTATGAATCTTAAGGGAAATTGTACTGATGTTCAGGAGGAAGTTAATACAGAAGAATTACCATCCTATACATTTTATTTATTATAGATAAAAGATTATAATTAGTGTAAAATTACACTTAAATAATCATATTATATTTTTGTGGAGGTGTAGCTGAAATGAAAAGATGCATTCAAAGTATGTTGTCGCTATTTCCATTCCCGTTTTTATTTCATTTTTACGAGTATAATAGCCACCTCTCAAACCAAGAGGCTAGCTTCTTATTTCCGTTATTTCTTTTTTTCATTATTGGAATTGGCATAGTATCTAGAAATGAACATCTACCTTTGTTCATTGTCCTAAATTTTTTGATGACTGCTTTGTCTTTAATGTTAGGCCATTTTTTTATAGATGATGATGGAAGTTGGTTTAAGCCTTTTGGAAGAGATGTAGCCATTATCTTTGTTTCATTTTTTTATGTTTTAGGGCAATTAATTATAAGAGGGATTAGAAAAGGAATCATGAGACATAGAGTAAAAGATTAAAATTACAATAAGTCGTATAAGAAAGAACCATGCCTTTATAAGAAAAGAGGGAAATATGATCATTACTATTGATACAGCTAAAAATGAAGATTATATTGCGATCAATCATCTTGGGGAAACGGTTACTTGAACGTTGTAAAGAATGGGGAGGGGGCTACATCTATAGAATTAATGTGTGTGATTCAATACCAATGAAATTGAATTTTATGAGCATTTAGGGATGAAGAGTGTAAAAAGAAAAAAGAAGATGAATATAGAAATCAAGCAATTAAGTCACTCATGAATGAAAATGAGCGACTTTTTTGTTTTCACCGTATGAGATTGTGTTGATCTACTAACTAAATAATGTCAATTATTAAGAAAAAGTTAAGAATTCTCCTTGCAAATCTTTAAGAAAGTCTCTTTATAGTTAAAACCATCAATAAAGAAAGCAAAGCGAGGAGACAACTAAATGCAGCTCATCACCTTCCTTACTGAATTTATAAAGCATCCAAAAACAATAGGCGCTATATCACCTAGTTCTAAGAAATTAGCGCATAAAATGGTGCAACCTATTTGCTTTGAGACGGCTCAATGCATTATAGAGCTTGGCCCTGGGATGGGGGCCTTTACAAAGGAGCTTGTGAAAAGAAAAAAGCCAGCTACATTACTTGTTCTCATTGAACATAATGCGATTTTTTGTGAGAAACTGCGTAGGCAATTTGCTCATGTAGCCAATGTTGTAGTGATCCATGGTTCAGCAGAAAATTTGAAGCAATATTTGACGGATTTGAATATCAAAAAAATAGATTATGTTATTTCTGGACTGCCATTTACTTCGTTAAAGGCGGAAGTATCGTGTTGTATTTTAAGAAATGTGAGGGATTGTTTGTACAATGGAAAATTCATTACTTTCCAATATTCACTTGTGAAAAAATCATTTTTTCAAACCTATTTTCAGAATATTTCACATGAGAAAGTATGGATTAATATGCCACCAGCCTATGTATTGAGCTGTAGGCTAGGAAATACGAGGGTCAGCTAATGGAGCTAAAGGATCTTTTATTATTTATTGAACAATATGGCTATTTTGCTTTGTTTTTTAGTTTATGGCTAGGGATCATAGGCATGCCGCTACCAGATGAAATGATTGTCATGAGTGGTGGTTTTCTATCGTCGCTAGGAAAATTGGTCATATGGAAATCTTTCTTACTTACTTATTTAGGCGTTGTTTCAGGGCTTTCTCTAGGATTTATACTTGGAAAACTATTTGGTCATCGTGTACTCCATAAACTTGTGAAAAAGAAAAAGGCAAAGTACTTAACCAAATCACAAGAATTGTTAGATCAATATGGACACTTTGCATTAGTCCTGAGTTACTTTATTCCAATTGTTCGACATATCCTCCCTTACTTGGTGGGAATGAATAATATGTCTTTTAAAACATATGCCTTATTTTCCTATACAACAGGCTTTGTCTGGACATTGATTTATTTTACACTAGGTTTATTATTTGGTAGTCAAATTGAATATATTTCTTTGATTGCTACGAAATATGGTATTTACTTTGGGTTATTCATCGTGACTGTTAGCTGTATTTATTATTTATATATACGGAAAATAAAAAAATAGCTAAAATGGAGGAGCATTATGAATGGAAAATATTTGATTAATGGTGGGATTAGATGAGTAATGAAACAATTTTAATTGTAGATGATGAAAAAGAGATAAGAAATCTGATAGGCATTTATTTGAAAAATGAGGGATTTCATGTGTTAGAGGCATGTGATGGAGAAGAGGGCTTACAGTTAGTAAAGAAGCATAAAGTACATTTAATTGTATTGGATTTAATGATGCCTAAAGTAGATGGCATTGAAATGTGTATGAAGGTAAGAGAAATAGCAGAAATGCCTATTATTATGCTAACTGCCAAATCTCAAGATATGGATAAGATTAGTGGTTTAACGATAGGTGCTGATGATTATGTGACTAAGCCCTTTAATCCGTTAGAGCTAATTGCCCGCATTAAATCACAGCTCCGTCGCTACCTGAAAATGAGTGGCTTACATAGCAGCAATAGAGAGGAGCTGGAAGTTGGCGATTTACGTATCAATACAGCGACACATGAAGTTTTTGTTAACAATGAAAGAGTAAAGCTGACACCTAGGGAGTTTGCTATTTTGGAATTGCTTGTTAGTAACCCTGGCATTGTCATGAGTGCAGAGCAAATCTATGAAAAAGTTTGGAAAGAGGAAGCATTTCAATCGGAAAATACTGTAATGGTACATATTCGAAAAATTAGAGAGCGAATTGAGGCAAATCCAAGGAATCCACAATATATTAAAACCGTATGGGGAGTAGGGTATAAAGTTGAAAAAGTTCTTTAGGCTTTTAAAATTCCCAAGGTTTCTGAAGCAAATTGGTGCGAAAATAAAAAATAATATTCAACGTAGCATTCGTATTCAACTATTTACAACGTTTTTATTATGTGCACTTGGCAGTTTTTTAGTGGCACGTGCAGTAGTGCCATTTTTTGAGAATAACAATGAGACAGTGATTGTGGATTATAGTGGTAGTATGAAGATGATGTATTATCATGCACAGGATACAGCAGCATTGGCAACCCAAGAAAATAGTGTTGAAGCATTAAGAGAATTGATCGATCAAGAAAATGGAAAAATAGAAAATGAGGACAATGCATTAAAAATTGTCGTCACAGATGAGGCAGGTAAGATCTTATATAAAACAAAGCAGGTAAAAGAGCAACAAATCGATTTGCATGAAGAAATAAGGCATGTCATGGGCTTTACAATGAATCAACCTTTTGAAAATGCCTATCATATGATCGAAACTTCTCGTGAAGAGTTTACTACATTAGTGCCATTAACTTTACAAGATAAAAATTATTACTTCTTTGTTAGTGGGCTTCCACAAGGAGAAGCCATCACAAGTACGAATGAAGGTCCCATACCTTTTTTCATTGGTGTTATGTTGTTTATCGTATCATTTTTCTTAATAACAAAACGCAAAATGAATCAAATTGAGGCTTTAGCGGAGGGGGTTATGGAAATCGCAAAAGGAAATTTAGCCTTTCGTATTGAGAAAAAAGGCCAAGATGAAATTGCTTCACTAACGGATAATGTTAATCAAATGGCAGAAGAAATTATGACAAGTATCGAGATGGAGAGGAAAATTGAGCAACAAAAAAACGAGCTTATTACAAATGTTTCACATGACCTTAGAACACCTCTTACCTCAATCATGGGTTATTTGCGTTTATTAAGAGAAGAGAAGTATGAGACAAAAGAGCAATATGACGAATATTTGAAAATAGCCTTTTCTAAATCCGAACAATTAAAAAATTTAATAGACGATTTATTTGAATATACTAAGCTCACGAATGATAAAAATACTTTAATGCGACAACAAGTTTGTGTAAATGAGCTGCTCTCACAACTAATGGAGGAACTAGTGCCGTTAGCAGAGGAGAAACAACGTATTTTTATAAAACATTTTCCAGAGAATCGAATTTTTGCTGCGCTGGATTCGGAAAAGATTGTACGAGTTTTTGATAATCTCCTCATCAATGCGATCAATTATAGTACTGCTGAAGGAAAAATTATGGTTTCCCTTGAAGGACAAGCAAACCATGTGCGTATTTGTGTAGCGAATCAAAGTGATGCCTTTACATCGGTGGAGCTTGCTAGTTTATTTGAGAGATTTTATAAAAAAGATCAATCGAGAACAAATGTAACCGAAGGCTCAGGGCTTGGACTAGCGATTGCGAAAAGCATAGTGGAGCTTCACGGAGGAACGATTCACGCAAAATACAAAAATGAGACACTATACTTTATTATCACATTGCCGTTAGCAGCTTCATAACTGACTACAATGGAAGAATAGTAATGGCATGTTGTGTTTGTGTATGATGTGACAGCATGTCTTGCAGGGTTGCTAGGGTAGCTGTGTTTCTGATTAATAATTGGATTTCAGTATGCTTGTATTGTCGTTGAAAGTCCATAATATAATCTGCAATGATATGTAAATTATATTGATTTCTAATCTCTACCTCAACGAAAAATGGCAGTGTTAAATCTGGCAGCTTAATACTGCCACCACGTCGAATCCAAATTGCTTCCTGCACATAGTAGCGGATCGGTAATTGGCGGTTACTAGCAATAAAAATATCCATAGAAAACTCCCTTCAGTGTCTAATTACAGCCTAATGGAAATGCATTCAGTCGTCAAAAGAAAACATGTGAAAATCTGATTGAAGATTTTCACATGTTTTTTTGTTTGTTTTTTGTTGAGTTTGATTTGAATATGTCCGTTTTTTGGACTAAATGTAAAGGGCATGTAAACATTAATTTAATCCATTGTAAATGATATGTACAGCTAGCTTAAAACTATTAATAATAAAGTCTGACAACAAGGAAAGGGTTGAATGGATTGGCTATCAATGTACAGGCGATGATTTTCCAATTTCTTGGAGGGTTAGGCTTATTTCTTTTCGCTATTAAATTTATGGGAGATGGCTTGCAGAAGGCTGCAGGTGATCGACTAAGAGATATTTTAGATAAATTTACAACAAACCCATTGATGGGTGTACTAGTTGGTATTGTTGTTACAGTTCTCATACAATCAAGTTCAGGTACGACCGTTATAACTGTTGGACTAGTGAGCGCAGGACTTATGAAATTGCGTCAAGCAATAGGCGTTATTATGGGAGCTAATATTGGGACAACCATCACAGCATTTATTATAGGAATAGATGTAGGTGCTTACGCATATCCAATTATGGCAGTGGGCGCGATATGCTTATTTTTCTTTAAGAAAAGTTTCATTCAAAATATGGGACAAGTATTATTCGGGTTTGCAGGTTTATTTATTGGTTTAGAGCTTATGAGTGGTGGAATGAAGCCGCTTAGAGATTGGCAACCATTTTTAGATTTGACTGTACAAATGTCTGATGTGCCGATTTTAGGCGTATTAGTAGGAACGATATTCACCCTGATTGTTCAATCTTCCTCAGCTACAGTAGGGATTTTACAAGGGCTTTATGCTGAAGATTTAATAACTTTACACGGGGCATTACCTGTCTTGTTTGGAGATAATATTGGTACAACGATTACAGCAATTCTAGCCGCTTTAGGTGCTTCTATTGCAGCAAAGCGAGCAGCTGCCACACATTTACTATTTAATGTAGTGGGTACAATTATCTTTATGCTCATATTGGGATTATTTACGAACTATGTGGAATGGATTGCAGGGGTGCTCAATTTAGAGCCGAAAATGCAAATAGCCTTTGCACATGGAACGTTTAATGTCATCAATACAATCATTCAGTTACCATTCATAGGTGTTTGGGCTTATGTCGTAACGAAACTAATTCCAGGCGAAGATTCAGTTATTGAATACAAACCAAAATTTTTGGATAAAAATTTGATTATCAAATCACCATCAGTGGCATTAGGTCAAGCAAAGATGGAAGTAGTGCGCATGGGCGAGTATAGTATTCAAGGTCTAGAAGAAACGTTAACGATTTTGAAAACGGATGATGCTAAGTTAATCGGCAAGGTCGGCCAATTGGAGGAAGCCATTAATAATTTAGACCGCAAATCAACGGAATATTTAGTGGAGCTATCAAAACAATCTCTATCAACCCATGATTCCCAAGTGCATCATGCTTTATTTGAAAATATTCGGGATATCGAACGAATTGGTGATCATGTAGAAAATATAATTGAGCTTCTGCAATACAAGGATAGTAATCGCGTTCGTTTAAGTCAACAAGCGATGCAGGAGTTAGAAGATATGTTTGTTTTTACATTAGAAACTGTGAAAATGTCTATTGAATCCCTTGATAAGCGTGATCTTTCCTTAGCACAGCAAGTGATAGAAAAAGAAAATGAAATTGATAATATGGAGAGACGTCTACGTAAATTGCATATTAAGCGATTAAATGAAGGAGTTTGCTCAGGTTCAGCAGGTATTGTATTTGCGGATATTGTGAGTAATTTAGAAAGAATTGGTGATCATGCTTCTAACATAGCGGAAACCGTTATTGCCTAATAATAAGCTGTTCAGTGGAGATAATCTGCTGAACAGCTTTTTTATTAGGGGAAGGATAGAATTGTTAAAATGACGGATAGAATTTCAAAACTGAAGGATAGAACCCTCAAACTGTCGGATAGTCATAAGCTTCTATGGCTTCTAAAAAATAAGTTAGGATGGGGGATTGTACTTCGTCCTTACGATAAATAAACCATGTAGGAATATGTGCTTGCTTGTTCTTTATCTTGTGCAATGTTAATGCTTGTGTTGCCATATATTTTTCCGCAATGGCAAGTGGTAGTAAGGTAATACCTAACCCAGCAGCAACACAGCCAATAATACCGTCAAGCGTACCAAGCTCCATTCGATTTTGTGGTTGAACCCCTTCTTCATGTAACCAATGTTCCAAGATGGCTCGATAGGAACAGCCGTGGCGGAATGTAATCACAGTGCTTCCCTCTAAATCCTGTAGATGCTTAATAGGTTTATGCTTGCTAGAAGTGAGAATAACAAGCTCTTCACAGACAAACTCTTTCATCATTATATTTTCTTTATAAACAGGTCCGGTAACAAATGCGCCATCTAGTTCATAGTTTTCTACCCGTTCAATATTGTACTGAGAAGGACTTGTTAATATGGTGATATCCACTTGTTCATGTGCTTGATGAAATGTGCTTAACAGAGTTGGTAAATGTAATGCAGCAGTTGTTTCCATCGAACCAATTCGTAAAACGCCTCGTTGTTCCTCCGTTTCATGTATGATCTCAAAGGTTTTTTCATAGAGATGAAGCATTTTTAGGACTAACTCGTAGAATTGTTCTCCTTTTGATGTTAACCGTATCCCTCGATGTCCACGATAAAAAAAGGTTGTTTCGTAGAGTGCCTCAAGACTTTGTATTTTCATAGAGATGTTGGATTGTGTGTAATTAAGTGCTGTGGCAGCTTTAGAAAAGCTACCTGTTTGGACGACTGTTCGAAAAATCGTTAAATCATTAATATTCATATGCCCTCCAGCTATCAATTTTATTGATACTTATTATAAAGAATTAGATCTATTTTTGATACCTAGATATTCGATATAGTGAAATAGAAGGAGTGATGATATGCACAAGCAAACCATACGCTATTTAATCGGGGGCATTTTTGCTTTAATTATTGCTATGGGCATCGGCCGTTTTTCGTATACGGTTATTTTACCTTATATGCAAGAAGCTTTTGAATTTAGCCGGGCAACAGCAGGTTACTTAGCAACGAGTAATTACTTAGGTTATTTGGTTGGAGCCTGGGTGGCAGGTCGTTTACCAATAGGGAATAAACGTATTCTCTTTTTGCAAATTACCCTTGTTATCAGCATTTTAACAACAGCCTTCATGGGCTTTACAAATGTAATCATCATTTGGTATTTATTACGATTTATCTCGGGTGTTGTGAGTGCTTTTATTTTTGTTGTTATAACAAGCCTTATACTAGACCAGTTAGCCAGCAGTAGTCATATGCATCTATCGGGGCTGTTCTATAGTGGGGTGGGAATAGGGATTGCATTAAGTGCGGTAATTGTTTCACCAATCCAAGCTGTTTTCCATTGGAATGGAACTTGGATCGTATTAGCTTTATTTAGTATTGTATTGTTTGTCTTGATTGTACTATTCATTAAGCCTATTACACCAAGTAAACAACTAGTGGAAAGCCAGATAATTTCACAGAAAACGCCTCCTCAGTCTTGGATGAAATGGTTAATCATCGCTTATAGCTTAGAGGGGCTTGGCTACATTGTCACAGGCACATTTATTGTATCAATTGCACAGGAGTCGACAAGCTTTCATGGAGATGCAGCCTTTGTATGGTTTGTTGTGGGTGTTGCAGCAATTCCCTCATGTATCGTTTGGTCTAAGCTAGCACAGCGTTATGGCTATGTGAAAATTTTACTCATCTCTATGTTACTGCAAGCTTTAGGTATTGTTTTACCTGCGCTAGCTACAAATTCAATGACCCTGTATGCTAGTGCCTTCATTTTTGGGGCAACCTTTATGGGAATTACAACTGTTTGTACAACATTAGCGAGGAAACTTGCACCAGTTAATAGTCATCAAATGATAGGTTATTTAACGGCTGGCTATGCGCTCGGACAAATGATTGGTCCATCCATTGCAGGCACACTTGCAAGTTACACAAATAGCTATCAGTATGCCTTAGTTGGGGCTTCCTTAGTAGTAATGCTGGGAGGATTATGTTTAATAGGAGGCGTAAAATATGATAGAAGCAACTAAAAAAAGTAAGTAAGGTATAGTGCGCCTTACTTACTTTGAAATTAATGGATATCTCGTTTCTTAAAGTTACCACCACGAACTTCTGACACATCAGAAATGACTACAAAAGCGCCTTCGTCGATGTCTTTAATAATCGAAACTAATTTATTTTCTTCCATACGGTTAATGACACAGTTTAAGATTTCTGTTGGTTCATTGGAGAAACCACCACGTCCATGTGTATAGGTAACACCACGTCCTAAGCGGGCTTGGATAGCGTCTCCAATCTCCTCGGATTTTCCACTAACAACACGAACTTCTTTTGATTTTTCTAAACCAACTTGGATAATATCGATAACATTTTTGGCAATATAGTAAGTTAACGCTGAGTAGAGAGCACTCTCTAAGCCAAAGATAAAGCTTGCCCCTAAGAAAATAAAGGCATTGATAAATAATATAATATCGCCGACTGAAAATGGAATTTTACGAGATAATAGTACAGCTAAAACCTCTGAGCCATCTAAAGCGCCACCATTTCGTAGGACAATTCCAATACCCACTCCAAGGAGCATACCACCAGATAAGACAATTAGGAGGGGATCATTTGGGCCTAAAATGGTTTTGACGTCATGTAAAAGCACTGTAGAAATCGATAATGCTGCAATACCAGCACTACTCATTAAGGCAAAGGTTTTTCCAACTTGCTTGTAGCCGATATAAATGAACGGAATATTTAATACAAAGAGCAGTACGCCTAACGGGATACCAAAGAGGTGCGCACCCATAATACTAAGACCTGTTACACCGCCATCAATGACAGCATTCGGAATTAACACGGCCTCTAGTCCGTATGCGGCTATAACTGCCCCAATAATGATCATAATTAATTTTCGTATATTTTCTAGTGACTTTCCTTTTTTCATAAATCTTCTCCATTTCTTTACGTCAATAGTACCTAAGGCTTTGGAATAATATTTAAAGCAATTGTTTTAGTCTCCAAACCTTTATTTGAATCGGTCATATTATAGTATTTAGTTAATAAATCGTTTAATTCATTTTCAAAGTTTTTGAATTGATCGTCCGTTAACGTTAAGTCGATTAAAGAAAAAGTTGCTAAATCTGTTGTGCTTTCTTTTTCATCAAGTGAATGCAAATAATTTTGATATTGAGATAGTAAAGCCAATTGATAGTAGGAAATATAATTTAATTTTTGCTTGGTTGTGAGTTGAGTCCAATCCTCCTTACTAAGTTTTGCTGCTCCTTCATTTAATGCATAAAACTTCTCTGTAACAGAACGAACTTTTCGCTCTTTCACAATTTTTATGATATTTTCATCGACTAAAATTTGGATATGACGATATAGAGTGGCTTGTGGTACATCTTTAATGACAGAAATCATCTCCAATGTGCTTAAACCCTCTTCTTTATTGTGCATCAGAGCTTGTAAAATTTTCATTCTCACAGGGTGCATTAATACCTCTGCTTTATTACGCATAAACCGATCCTCCTACCAGAAAATGAGATAGTATCAAGGGAAGCAATCAAATGTTATCAATTTGAGAACATTATCAAAAAATATACTATAGCGTTTTTTTAAAGATGTACAGTAAAAAGGTAATGAAATTTTTTCATTCTTTTGTTATCATTATTGATAATGATAATGAAGGGGGTTATAAAAATGAAATTACACTATGGTTTTGAAGACTTAAATCAAATTGATTGGGCAAGCATACTACCAATTCTTTTACCATTTGTACTCGTAGGTTTTTTACTTATCACTGTTGCACTAATAGATTTATATAAACACAGAGATAGCAGAGAAAACATACTAATGTGGGCCATTATTATTTTGTTCTTTAATACAATTGGTTCTGTTCTATATTTCGTGATGGGAAGAAAGGATGTCAATAAACGTGCGCTTAGAAATTAATAATATTACGAAAAAATTTAAACAGAAAACGGCAGTAAGTAGTTTTTCAATGGTTATAGATTCGAATGAATGTGTAGGACTTATTGGACCAAACGGGGCAGGGAAATCTACATTAATTCAGATTATTGCTGATATTCTTTATGCAGATGAAGGGGACATTGTACTTGATGGGCAAAAAATTTCAAAGATGAAAAATCATATTGGTTATTTACCACAGTACCCTAATTTCTTCTCGTGGATGACAGCATCTGAAACTTTAGCCTTTATGGGGACACTTTCGGGTATTTCGAAAAATCAATTACAAAAAGACATCCCAATTCTTCTGGAAAAGGTAGGCTTAGGGAAAGAAGCACATGCTCATGTTGGAACATTTTCAGGAGGTATGAAACAGCGTCTTGGAATCGCACAAGCTTTATTACACAAGCCAGCTTTCATCATTATGGATGAACCAGTTTCAGCCCTAGATCCAATTGGTAGACGTGAAGTGCTGAATCTATTAAAAGACATAAAAAAAGAAACGACCATACTACTTTCTACACATATTTTAGGCGATGCGGAGGAAGTTTGTGAGCGCTTTGTGGTCATTAAAAATGGTTACAAAATAGAAGATGCAACAAAATTAGAGTTACTTAATCGCTATCAAGATTCAGCTATCTTTTTAGTGGTTCAAAAGAAAGATGTTAAGTGGCTAACAACGATTGAACATTTACCTTATGTAAAGAGAATCGAAAATTGTGGGGATGGTTTTAAAGTATATGTCAATCATTTGGAAGAGGACGCCCATCGATTGCTACAGTATGGATTGGATTCAAATGTACTATTTACAAAGTTTGATCTTGGCCTTCAAGAAAGCTTAGAAGAAATATTTTTAGAATTGGTGGTGTAATTTGAAGTGAATACGTTTATAGCACTAAGTAACAAAGAAATGAATCAAATGACAAAGGAATATAAAGTCGTTTGGCTACCAATCGTCTATATCCTCCTAGGTTTAACTCAGCCGATTATGATGTATTTCTTGCCTGCTATTTTACAATCAATGGGTGGTATAGAAGGGATTATAATTGATCCAACAATGGCAAAGCCAGGAGGAGAAGAAGTGCTTGCTTCAACCCTTAATTCGCAATTTGATCAATTAGGTATAATCATCCTTGCTATTGCAACGATGGGTATTATTCAAGGAGAAAAAGCGAATGGAATGATGGCCTTCATTTTAACAAGGCCAGTCTCAATCACATCCTACTTAAACAGTAAACTCCTTACTCATTATATTTTAGCCGTCCTATGTATTTCGCTTGGCTATGCAATGTCCCTTGGCTATACATCTTATTTATTTACCTCTGTACCGATAATGCGCGCATTGATAGCTTTAGCATTTTATTGTATTTGGCTGTTGTTCATCATTACATTTGTTGCCATGATGAGTACATTTTTTAATAGTACACCATTTATTGCTTTAATTAGTATTGGTGTCTTATTTATTTGTCGTTTTTGTGCTGGTTTACATCCATTCTTAGATGTCATAAATCCAGCTAGTAATAGTTTGTATGCTACAACGATAATCATGACAGGTGACATAGAAAAATGGTATAGCTTTAATATAATTGTCACACTGTTACTTGTACTATTCATGATGGCTATCATGCATCATTTTATTGCCAAAAAGAAATTTTAATATGGAGGAAATCCTCGACAAATGAATGTAAAAGTAAATCGAAGAAGCAAAATTCCATATTATCAACAACTCACACAGCAGTTGCTTTTATCCATAGCGACTGGAAGCTTAAAAAAGGGGGACCATTTGCCTTCAATTCGCCAGCTAGCAGCACAAACAAACCTCAATCTGCATACAGTTCATAAAAGCTACAAAGAGCTTCAAAAAAAGGGGATCATCACCATTAAGCCTCAGTCTAGAGCATTTATTATCGTAGATCCTAATAAAGCAACGACTATTTCATGTCACCAAATAGCTATGAAAGTGGAGCAATTATTGATAGAGGCTTATATTTTAGGCATGAAAAAATCTCAACTAAAAGAAATGTTTTATGACATTTTACAAAAGTATTATACAGAGAGTGAAAGAGATGGCTACTGATAACCTAGTGACCATCTCTTACTATTTTTATTAAATTAAATTAAAAATACAGCAACTATCGTTGTCACAATCAGTCCAATGACTACAGGAATTAAATTTCGTCTTGCCAGCTCAAATGGGCTGACATTACAAATAGCAGCTGCTGGGATTAATGCCCAAGGAATTAGTGTACCACCACCAACCCAAATCGCTGTGATTTGCCCTAAAGCTGTTAAAGTTGCTGTTCCATCACCAATAGCATTACCAAACAAACTGCCAACAGAGCCAGCAAGAGAAATTCCTGAAAAGCCAGAACCATCTAATCCTGTAATAGCGCCAACAACTGCTAGCGTGACAACAGCAATTTCCTTTGTTAACGGAACTATTGCTGCAAGACCGACACCCAGATCATTGACAATACCGTGTGAAGTAGCGGGGAGGTGATCTCCAAGAATTTGTGTAAAGCCAGCATCTCCAAGATAGAAGAAAGCAGCAATTGGAATTACGGGTCCGAAGACTTTAAAGCCGAATTGAAATCCTTGAATCAAATAACTTGTTGTCTTTTCTAATCCCGCTGATTTATGAGCAACCATACTAAGCAACAATAAAATAAAAACAGAGGTTCCACCGATCAAAGCCGTTGCATCGCCGCCCGTTAAATTGAATACTGACATAGCGATAACGTCTAAGATAAAGGCAATAGGAATAAGTACGGCGAAGAATCGTTTTTGCCCAATTGACAGTAAGTTTTCCGCAGTTTCTTGTTCACCATCCTCCTCCTCATTGTTGCCAGTATTTAAAAGTAGCGTTCCTCGTTTCATATCACGTCTTAAAAAAATATAAGCAACAATTGTCGTTACAACGCCCATTGTGATAACAAGCGGAATACTGGCTGAAACAACATCTCCAACAGGGATACCAGCAGCATCAGCCGTTAATTTTGGAGCCCCTTGAATGACAAAATCACTCGATAATGCAATACCATGCCCAAATAAGTTCATCGCCATGGCAACCCCCAGTGCTGGGAGGCCCGCCCGAATCGCAACAGGCAAGAGCACGGCTCCTAATAGCGCTACTGCAGGTGATGGCCAGAAAAACCAAGAAATAAACATCATTAAAAGTCCAATCGTCCAATAAGCGAGTGCGGGTGTTTTAATGATCTTTGTGAAAGGGGCCACCATAACTTCATTAATACCTGAAGACATCATGACCCGACTCATCGCCACGATAATCGAAATAATAAGAATCGTTGATAGCAGCTCAGTTATGGCATAAATAAAGCTGTTAAACACACCACTTATGGAAGAAGTAAAATCACCAGTTGCAACAATCGCTAGCATAAAGATGCCTACTACACAAATGAGGGTGGTATCGCGACGTTTAACCATAAATCCGATGATGAGCACAATAAAAACCACGTAAATCCAATGGAGAGCTGTGAATTCAATCCCCATACGTTTCCCCCTCAATATTCTGATTCTATAGAATATGAAGAGAAAAAAAGATGGTGATGATTTTAAAAAATTTTGATCCTGGTGAAAAGCAGTCTGAATTAATGGGTAATTAAAATAAATTATTTGATGTAGATCAAGTAATCATAAAAGGAGAGGAATTAGAGCTTGCCATTAAAAATGAAAGTTGAATTAAACGAGTAAAGGTGAAGCAATAATCAGTTCTATTGACTTTATAGTCTTAACAATTTATTATATAGACCAGTCATTATAATTTTGGAGGGGAAAATGTCTAGAAATCAAGAAAGTAAAATGAAAATTTTATCAACCGCGTCAACACTGTTTCAAAAACAAGGGTACCATGCTACTGGATTAAATCAAATTATTAAAGAGTCGGGTTGTCCAAAAGGTTCGCTTTATTATTATTTTCCTGAAGGCAAGGAGCAATTAGCGACAGAGGCAATTAATCGAACAAAAGATTTTGCTGCTCAAGAGTTGAGAAATTTATTTTCACAGCATGATGATGTAATAAAAGCTTTAGAGTGTTTTTTTGGGCAATGTTTAAGTTTCAATCCAAAAATTGCACATGATGGAATTCCACTAGCACTTATTTCTTTGGAGACTTGGCATATGAGTGAGCAACTTCGTTTAGCATGCAAGAATGCCTATGAAGAACTTATCATGATATTAAGAGAAAAGTTTATCCAATCAAATTGGCCCCCTGAGGAAGCTACAGAAATGGCGTATTTAGTCTTTAGCATGATAGAAGGTGGCAGTATTTTCGTACTCACTTACAAATCAAATGAGTCACTTAAAAGAATCTGTAAAAGTATCATAGAATTAATAAAGTTAAAGCAAAAGGAAATTCGCAGAAATCTTAGAAATGAGCTTTAAGATCTCGTAAAGTTCGAAAGGAGGAAGTTGGTAAATGCCATTGGATAACATTTCAAGTAACTTATAGTACAAAATAAGGAGTGCTTGATATTTGCTAAAATCATATATTCATTCATTTTTAAACTCAAAAGAAGAGGGGTTTAGTGGAAATATCTTAGTGGTTGATCAAGGAGAAACAATATATAAAGAATCATTTGGAAAAGCTAATTATGAATGGGATATACCAAATACAGCTATTACAAAGTTCCGTATTGGATCTGTAACTAAAATCTTTACTACCATTGCAATTTTAATGCTAGTTGAAGAGCAAAAGTTACAGTTACATAATACTGTGGATAATTTTATTCCTAATTTTCCAAAAGGTAACCAAATTATGATCAAACATCTATTAACTCATACATCTGGCATTGGTAATATTACTGATCAACCTGATTTTTTATTAAAATCTTATCAACTACAATCACCAGATGATTTAATAAATTGGATTATTTCTTGTTCATTCAAATCTATACCAGGGAAAGAGTTTAATTATTCTAATTCAGGATACATTGTATTAGGTAAGATTATAGAAATGACAAGTGGTTTAAGTTATGAAGAGTTTCTTAAACAAAAGATTCTTCAGCCTCTATCTATGTTAAATACTGGTCTTGATTATAACGTGGCTATTCAAAAGTATAAAGCAAGCGGTTATGAGTTAGAAAAAAATAATATTTATCATGCTAGTTTCATCAATATGTCTAACACCTATTCTGCTGGTGGGTTATTTTCTACAGTAGAAGATTTACAATTACTTGATGATGCAATAAAAACTAATTGTTTACTATCGAAAAATATAACAACTCAGATGCTTTCATCAGGTCGTTTTGGCCACGGATATGGATGGAACATAACTAAGACAAAAAAGAATAATACGCTCATTTTTCATCATGGTGGGATTAATGGTTTTACTTCCTCCTATTTAAGGTTGATAGAAAGTGACGCAACAATTATTGTTTTAAGTAATATATCTACGTTGTTAACATCAACTGTTGCCAATCAAATTGTAAGTTATATAGAGAATAGAGACTAGGGGTACAGACTCTTTTTCATATGAGAAGAAACATGATTACGGCTTAGGAGTTATTCCTAAGTCTTTTTGAAATAGTATAATTAAAAGGTTGCATTCGGTACGCAAAGTGCTGGTAAGCCCATATAAATTGCAACAGAGAAGATTAGTGGTTCATATAGCGCAACAGTCGTTGGTGGAAGAAACAGGGATATACATCGTCAACTCATAACAAATCACTTTAAGATGAATGGCATACAAATTGTTAGACAATAACTAGCAGTTTGTGTGCATTTTTTATAGGTTATTATTGAGTAACTCATATCGCAAATTATCTCCATATACCGGTCTGATCAACTTAACACCATCTTTTTTGCATTTATAAATTTTCTCTTAAAAGGTACTTCATATTATTTAGTTACCTACCCAAAACAAGATATTTGAAAGAAATGAGTTTATAGATTAAAATACTTTTATAGATTATCGATAATCTATAATCCATAATATATAACGCTTTTAGCTAATCACCCTATACACTGAACTATGTTAAAATAAAAGGATATAAATTTATTGGAGTGGTTTAATGGGGTTTGATGAAAATTCAATTTCAAAAAAAACAATTTCTGAGCAAATAGCTGAACGATTATTATTCCGCATATTTTCTGGTTACTATGAACAAGGTCAGCGCTTAATAGAGGCAGAAATTGCAAAGGAGTTACAAGTAAGTCATGCACCTGTCCGTGAGGCTCTATATCTTTTACAAAAAGATGGTGTAGTTGAAAAAGTACAACATAAAGGTGTAAGAGTGAAGATTATAACGGATCAGGAATTAAAGGATTATTTGGAAGCGCTTTATCATCTATTGGATATTGCACTAACCAAGTGTGAATCTAAATGGACTGCCGATTTGCAAAATGAACTATTATTTCGATTTGAAGCTATGAAACAAAGAAAGTCTGCTGAAAATATTTATGAATATGTTGTTTCGTTTGCCCACTTGTTACAATTGTTTTTTGATGTTACAGGAAATATTGCTATGCTACGATTCTTTAAAGAAACAATATTTGTTACAAATGTAGCTGCACAAACAAAATGGAAGATGAATCTAGTTGAATCCTATCATATGTCCATCAATACTTTTATCAAGTGTATAGAAGTGTCGGATTTTGATCATGCACGAGTAGCTATTAAGGATGTTATTTTATGGTACCAATTTAAATAATTTTATGGGGGTAACATAAATGAAAGCTGCAGTTTGGCATGGTGTGAAAGATATTAGAGTTGAAGAGGTTGAATTATGCGCTTTAAGAGAAGAAGAAGTGAAAGTAAAAGTAGCGTGGGCTGGTATTTGTGGAAGTGATTTGCATGAATACGAAGAAGGTCCGGTTTTCGTACCAGTTAATGAAAAAGCTGAATTAACAGGTGAAGTTGCCCCACTTACAATGGGACATGAATTTGCTGGTATCATCGAAGAAGTTGGCTCTAAGGTTACTGACTTTAAGGCTGGGGACCGAGTTGTCATCAACCCTACATTAACATATAGAAATAAACATGAAGAAGTCGATCGTTATGATGGATTTAACTTCATCGGTTTACATGGAAACGGTGGATTTGCGGAATATGTTAATGTCCCTGTAACGAATATACATCGTTTAGCAGATAACTTAACATTACAAGATGGTGCACTGGTAGAACCAATGGCTGTTGCTGTACAAGCTGTTAAAGATGCTGGGGTTACATTAGGTGATTCTGTTGCTGTATTTGGTGCTGGACCAATTGGATTATTAACAGTAATCGCTGCAAAAGCATCAGGTGCTAGTAAAGTTATCGTATTAGATTTATCCGATGATCGATTAGAAAAGGCAAAAGAATTAGGTGCAACCCATGCTATTAATTCAGGTAAAGAAAATCCTGTACAAGCAGTTCGTGCGATTGTTGCAGATGGGGTTGATGTATCCTTTGAGGTGGCAGGAGTTGCTCCTACCTTTAAACAAGCAATTGATGTAACAAAACCTCGTGGTAACATGATGATTGTTTCGATTTTTGCAAGACCAATCGAATGGAATCCAATGCAACTTACAAACACAGGTGTTAATGTATTATCATCCATTGTTTATACACCGTCAATTTTCCAAAGAACAATTGATGCAATGAGCGCTGGTCAACTAAATCCACAAGGGATCATCACAAGTCAAATTGACCTAGATGAGATTGTTGAAAAAGGATTCAAAACGTTAACAAATGACAAAACACAATCTAAAATTTTAGTCGAAATAAGCGGAGAAAAATAAAATTGAGAGGAGTATGGCTGATGACAGCCATGCTCTTTTTTTATAGTCTGGAGGAGTATGGAGCTTAAGAAAAAATGACAAAAGGAATCGAGAATGAACTTCTCGACTCTTTCAGTAACTTAATCTCTTTCTCTAGCTCTCTGTGTGTCTCTAATATTCTTTTGAACCGTGATGGATGCAAATAAACTTAGAACAAATGACATACCATAGAACCCTTTTTCGCTTAAAACAATACTTCCAGCATTATATAACCCAATGCCCATTAATGAAATAGATACAATAAGTGCAACCCAGCTAATACCATAATAAATACTAGTAACTGGTATTCCCTCTTCTTTATCTCTTACTGCTTTTTGTAAGGATATTGCTGAATAGAGTCCAAATATTAAAACAGCTAGGTAATATCCTTTTTCGTTTAGTTGCATCGTTGCATTAAACAAGCCTATAAAATATGCCGTAACACCTACTAACAATGCGCCCCAGGAAGCCCCCTTGAAAGCAGCAGTTGGTTCCCCCTCTTTTCTTTCTACTTTAACTTTCGGATTAGGCTGCTTTTCCTTATCTAATGAAGACTCATTTTGATTAGACAATATCTTTCTCCTCCTTCTATCACTGTATAAAAACATTCTATCATTCTACAGGGAGGTTATGAGAATAGAAATTTTTCTAAATCTCGCTCTTCAATAATAATTTGGCTGTTATTTTTACTGGAATATAGAGTTAATATGGCTTTCTCAAATCTGAAAGCACTCTTATCATTCCTTGGTAAAATTGTGTTCTACACCGAGAACAATTTTTTGCTGTGATTTGCTGTAATTCTTTTGAACAGATAAGAGCTAGGTGTATAACTTTTTTTCATATTATTCAAATAGACAGCTGAATATGTTAGGTGTATATGTCTGCCTGTTGTTGCTATGTCTACCGCTTATTACGATTCGTGCCACCGATGAAAAAATAATTGAAATGGTTGATAAAGCTGTGAATACCACCGTTTATAGATGAAATTAAATCGCTAGTCCGATCACTTAGAAAGTGATTGCGCCACTGTAACCAACTTTTTTACTCCTTCTCTTAGCTGTTTTTCATTTGCATAGGAATAGCTTAAACGTATCCAGGAGGATAGTTGTTTTAATGGATCACAAACTTGACCTGGCACAAAGGAGATCGATTGTTCGATGCTTCTAGATAATAATAATTCAGTTGGAAGATCGTCTGGGAGCTGTACCCATAAATTTAGACCGCCTTTTGGACTGTTCCATCGCCAGCCTGTTACAGCTAGCTCTTCCTCCATAATTTCCTTTCGAATCTGTAGGGCAATTCGGATTTTCTCCAAATGTTGTTGCAATCTTAGTGAGGAGAAGTAATGGAGAAAAATTTTTTGATTGAGAAGTGGTGAGCCATTATCAGCTAGCGATTTTTCTGTTAATAGTGATTTCATTAATGATGATGGACAAATAACAGTTGCAATTCTCAAACCAGGAGAGATGTATTTGCAAAAGCTTCGGATATAAATGACTGTCCCAACACTATCAAATGTGTAAATTGGAGGTGGTGGGGCTTGGTCAAAATAAATGTCGTGATAGGCATCGTCTTCTATTATTAGAAACCGATAGTGCTCAGCTAATTCCACTAATCTTTTGCGCTGCTCAACAGAAACCGTATAACCAGTTGGATTATGGAAGGTAGGGTTGAGATAAAATAGGCGTGGCTTGTATTTTTTAATATAGTATTCGACCTGTTCTAAATCGTAGCCCTCAGGGTGGATATCCACCGTAACAATCTGAGCTCCTTGTGCTTTAAAGATATCAATCGCAGCACTATAGCTTGGACGTTCAAATAAAACGACGTCTCTTGGCTTAATAAAAGCTTGAGCAATTAAGTGAATGGCTTGCTGTGAGCCAGATGTTATTAACAGTTCATCTGGACTCAAATGTGTTTTATAGTGGTTGATAAAATATTGGGTCAGTGTCTCACGTAGCTCTAAATCACCCTGCACCGTTGAGTAGGTTGCCAGTACTTTCGGATATAGGTCAAACACTTCCTTCACGTAATTTGAAAAATAGTGATTAGGCAAAAGATTGGGATCAATCAATGCCTGAGAAAAATGAAAGGAAACAGATGGCTGATGGATTTCGGATAAATGATTTTTTTTTACGTATGCTGAAACAATGGGATTGTCTTGATCTAAACATTCAATATATTTTGTTACAGTTGATTGGACAAAATAGCCTGATTTATCTTTTACATAAACTTTGTCATGCTGTTTTAATAGTTGATAAGCTTTTAATACCGTTAGCCGATGGACATTCATTTCAGATGCTAATTGCCGGACGGAGGGAAGCTTTTCATGTTCTTTCCATTCTTTACGCTCTATTCGGTGCAGTACATCATCATAGACTTTCTTAAAAAGATAATCTTCATTTTGATTTGCTTTGCCCACATCGATTCCTCCTATTCAAACCGATTGTACCACGAACCAAATTGATCTGTTCTATCCTTTTTAATCTGTTCTATCCTACTTCTTTTATGATAGAAAAAGAGGAGGAGTTTGATATGGTAATGATTAATTATTTCTTTATGTGTTTGATTTTTGGGACAACATTTTTAGCAATTAAAGTTGGTGTTGATGCAGGAGTTCCTCCGTTTTTATCAGCTGGTCTTCGTTTTTTCATTGCCGGTTTACTACTATTTAGTTTTATGGTTTGGCGCGAAAAAACGACAATCCGGTTATTATTTCGAAAAGAAATGTTTTTTACAGGAGTGGCCTTAACCTTTGGAACGTTTGCCACATTATATTGGGCAGAACAGTATGTGACATCTGGAATCGCAGCTGTCTTATCTGCTACAGGTCCAATGATGATTATTGTTATTCAAACATTTATATTGAAGCAAAAAGGAGACCGAAAATCATTTATTGGTTGTGTTGTCGGAGTCATTGGTGTTACGTTCTTAATCTTACCTAGTTTTGCAATTGAGATTAGTCCCTTCTGGATGGTTGGTTGTTTCGCTATTATTTTAGGTGAAGTTTTCTATGCATCTGGAACAATTTATACGAAGCATGTCATCCAAAAATTTGGAACAACATCTCCAATTGCTTTAAATGCAGCACAAATGATGCATGGAGGGATTTTATTAATCATTTTGTCACTTTTTACTGAGAACATTCAGCTTCATTATCTTTTAAGTCCAGCTTCAATGGGTTCTCTTTTTTATTTAATTATTTTTGGTTCAATGATTGGTCACAGCATTTATTATTGGCTTGTGTCACGAACAAATCCTGTTTTTCCGTCCACATGGCTGTATATCTCACCAGTAATTGCTGTTATATTAGGTGTTACTTTCTATCATGAATATATTTCGTGGTTAACAGGAATAGGTACGCTGACGATTATTGTTGGAACGATTCTAGTCAATTTTGAAACATTGAGAGAGTTGCTTTGGCGGAAGAGGACCGTTCTTCAGGATATAAAAGAATAATAAAATCTAATCATAAAGGGGAAGAAATGATGAAAATTTCTAAGGGAGTAGAGATTCTGGAGCTTAAATTTAACGGAGCCTTCATTCATCCAACGCTTTTATGGGATCAGGAGATGGCTGTTTTAATTGATACTGGATGTTCAGGTCAAATGGAAGATTTACGTAAGGCAATGGAAGAGGTAGGCGTGTCGTTCAACCAATTAAAAGTTGTGATTTTGACACATCAGGATATCGATCATATAGGCAGTCTTCCTGAAATATTGCAAAATTGCGGTAGTCATATAAAAATTTATGCGCACGAACTAGATAAGCCTTATATTCAGGGGGATTTACCGCTTTTGAAAGACGGGCACCTAGAGAATCCACCCAAGGGGAAAGTGGATGAGACCTTGAAAGACGGTCAAGAACTACCATATTGTGGGGGAATACGAGTTATCCATACGCCAGGACATACGCCTGGCCATATTAGTTTATATTTGAAGCAAAGTAAAACGCTTGTTGCTGGCGATTCGATGTATAGTGTAAATGGTACACTGGGAGGGATTCATGTTCCAACCACTTTAGATATAGAGGTTGCTCAACAATCTTTAAAAAAATATGTAGACCTAGACATTGAATCGGTAATTTGTTATCACGGAGGATTATGCACGGTGGATATTAAAGAGCAGATTCAAAAGCTTTGAATCTTAAAAATAATGATTAAAGATGAAATTTCCTTAGAAAACCAAATGTTTAGAGGCTCGCTCGAACCGTAACAGGCAAGAGTACAGCCCTCCAACGCTTGTAAAACTTCTGTTTTATTGTGAGCCAGCTCATGTTATAATGAGGCACTTAAGATACTTAAGCTCTTTTTTATAACGGATGCCAAGAAAAGCCTCCGCGGAACGATTAAATATGGAGGTGTAAGGAAATGAATAAACGTTGGACGATTGGTGAAATTCAGAAATTTGTTGAGAACAATTCAGAAAGTAAGTTGCTAACGACTGAATACCATGGTTTTTCTCAAAAGCTACAATTTAAATGTGCATGTGGTACTAACTTTGAAAAAACATTTACGAAATTTAAAAATAAAAACCAACGAAAATGTGATGTATGCCAACCGCCAAAAGAGTCACGCTAAACGTTTGCGGCCATTTTAATACTATTAGTGAACATTAAAAACATCTCACTTCTATGGTCTTTATAGAGGGGGGTGTTTTTTTTGATTGGATTATTACAGTATAAGATTTATGCTGAAGGAAATTGAGAAAAAACATTCAATTTAACATTCTTTATTAATGAAATACAAAGATAAAAGCCAAACCCTTGATACATGTGGGTTTTGGCTTTTTTATTATTTTTAAAAATTAGGTTTTCCTCTACGAGAGGATTCATTATTAACGAAAAAAAGATTGTAAAATAACAATCTGTGATATATATTGGAGATTATGATTTTTTTCGACATCTCAAAATCATAAACAAAATTTCATCAATAGACAAGTTTTGAGAGGGAAGTGAATAATCAAGATGTATCTTTATCCCCTATTAGTAGTGATTGCAGCTAGTAGTTTTGGTATCGTTTCAACTATTATAAAACTGGCAATGCGTAGTGGCTTTTCTGTATCTGAGGCAGTTACAAGTCAGTTTTTTATCGGCTTTTGTATAGCAGTATGTATTTCCTTAGTTACAAATAGATCAAATTTTAGCTTTAAAGGCGTTAAAATCCTTCTGTTTGCAGGCATGTTAACAGGGTTAACAAATATTTTATATGGTCATTCTTTAAACTTTTTGCCTGCTTCCTTGGCAGTAGTATTACTGTTCCAATTTACATGGATTGGTATGCTGATTTCTTGTATCACAAAACGGCAATTTCCAAGTAGAATTGAATGCATCTCTTTAATTATATTAGTAGCTGGAACCATACCAGCTGCAGGCATAATTGATGTTGATTTGTCTCAAATACCTTTTCAAGGGTGGTTATGGGGTTTAGCAGCTGCTCTTTGTTACTCCTTATTTTTATATGTAAACGGAAAGACAACCGCAAGTATGACAACCTCTAATCGCTTAGTATTGGTTTCTTTCTTCGCTTTCATGACGACTGCGGCTTTTCAGTCTCCAGAAATTATTTGGAATGGCACTTTGTTTAACGAAGGACTGTGGATTTATGGTTTAGCATTGGGGTTATTTGGCATGATTATACCAGTTTTCTTATTCACAATTGCAGTGCCTAAAGTGGGATTAGGTATGTCATCCATATTGAGTGCTGTTGAATTGCCAATCGCGGTGATGGTATCAGTTATCCTCTTAAGCGAAACGGTTACAACTTTGCAAATAGCAGGTATTGTCATAATCGTTATCGGTATCAGTTTACCAACTTTGCTTGATAAAGATGGATTATTAAAAAATGTAAAAGCTAAATACAGAAAATCTGACAAAGTAGCAAAAGGATCTTCGATTTGAAGATCCTTTTTTTCATGTCAATTAAGCAATGTCATAGCAAAAGAATCATTAGGTCCTTTCTGTATTTATTTAATGACGTACTATTTTTTTGTTCATACGCTGTTCATATTGTTGTCATAGGCAGTACACCTTCATTGTATAAGCTATCCTTAGCGGTTTATGAAAGTAGCCGAGATAGATTGATAGGGAGAAGAAAGTATGAAAGGGAGGTGTGGCACGAGAAGAAAGGAAAACACAGTTATCGCTTGCTGTTCTATACCCTCGTGCCAAAATAATGAAAAAAATGATAACCTTTATAAGTAGAATAGTAGTAGGTTTAATTATAGCCATATTACTTTTATTAGCGGTTGTTTTCCTTGTTGATATTGTTTGTAGCAAAATGGAGCAAGGAAAACTAGAAACTTATGGTCAGTCTGTCACCGTAGATGGGAAAAAAATGAATGTCCTTATCCAGGGAGAAGGAGAAGAAACCGTCGTACTCTTACCTGGTTATGGAACAGCAGCACCAGCACTTGATTTTCAACTACTAGTAGATGAATTATCTCCATTTTACAAGGTTGTGGTCATTGAGCCTTTTGGTTATGGATTAAGTGCTCTTACCGAAAAAGAAAGAAGCACTGAGAATATTGTTAGTGAAATCCATGAAGCATTACAGCGCCTTCAAATTGAGCGTTATATTCTAATGGGTCACTCCATTTCAGGCCTTTACGGATTGGATTATGTGAACAAATATCCAAACGAAGTAAGTGCATTTGTCGGGCTGGATAGTAGTGTTCCGACAATAAGTGAAAGAAAGATTGAACCTTCAGTGATAACTACTTTAAAACTACTAAAAAAATCAGGTTTAGCTAGATTGCAGGTGAAGCTTAGTGATGACCCATATGTCGAACTACCCTATGATGAGAAAACAAAAGAACAACTGAAAATTCTTAAGCACAAAAATATGTATAATCTCAGCCAGTTAAATGAAGCTGAAATGATGTATGCTAACTTTAAAGCGGCTGAAAGTTTAATATTCCCTAAAAATCTTCCAGTTATTTTGTTTATACAAGAGAAGCATCCAGTAACGGACAGATGGGTACCAGAGCATAAAAAGCAAATAGCTAATTCTGTCCATGGGAAAGTGATGACATTTGAAGGGGATCATTTCTTATATCGTACAAAAGCAAAAGAAATCGTTGAAGACTTTAGAGAATTTATGAAAGAGATAAAGTGAATGTTCTAAGAAAGATTTTTCATTTATAAATGGAAAAAAACAGATTTAATTATTGTATTGCTTAATAGTGAAGTATTTAGTGCGTATGAGCAGCAAGCATATTATTATAGACCTAATTATTAACAAATAACCAGGCGCTCAAATGAGAACCTGGCCTTTTTTTGTGAACCATATGTTTTAATCCCAATGTTTAGATCTCAGAGCGGAAGTTATTACCAAGGTTGCTACCCAAACCAAAATAATGACGAAAATTATAAATAAGTGGACTCCATTTATTTGGATCAATATGATTTTCGTCAATAATTATTTCTTCGTGGGCATGTACTTGTGTCGTTTGGGTCTCAACGATAGCAAAATTAGGAGAATAATCTGGAATACGTATATGTTTTACCTTTGCTTCGATTTGAATAGGACACTCCATAATTCGAGTAGGAATAACCGTTGTAGACCCAATAGGTGTTAAGCAACTAATATCACATTTCTCTTTTCTAAATGTAAAACCGATCTGTTTCTTAAAATCTGGAACTGGATTTTTTCCTGTGTAAGGAGCTAACTGTTCCACGTTTTCCCAGAGAGAGGGGTCTGGGATATTTATGACACATTCAGGATGATGTTCTAAGTTTTCAATTGCCTTTCCTCCAAGACCAATCCCTAAGATAATGCAATCTCCTAATACCCAAGAAGAAGATAAAGGGCTAATATTTACTGTTCCATCCTCATTTAACGTACTTAGTAAAATTACCGGAAATCCATAATATAAAATTTTAGGATTTATTATTTTGGTATTTGGCATTTGTTTCATTATTTTCATTTTTAGTTCCTCCCATAAATGTTTTCACTGTCAGACTCATTGTAAAATATAAACATTTCGACGTTCATCGAAGTGTTGATTACAAAATTGATACTTCAATCTATAATGTTGAGCAAAGGTATAGTTTCAAGTCTCCCTATTGCGAAAGTCCTGAAAGTAACCAGTCCGACGCTTGATCATTTTGTACAAACTTATGAAGAAAAATTGTTACAAGTAGTAGCTTTATCTGAGAATCAAAGGCTTTCAGAAGCCTTCCAAATAAAATCCTTTTCACAAGAAATAGGAGATGATTTGCAAGAAATTGCTTTTAGGAAGAGGATAAAAGATAGAGAAATGAAATGAGTGAGGTTGATGGATCTTTGGGTATAAGAGGTAGGCTTCAACTTAATTGACAATGATAATCGTTATCGATAAGGTAGGGATAGGCGAGAGCCGTCATCCCTACCTTTTTATATTTTTGGTAATGAATAAGATGAAAACTATAATTCAACCCAACTACCGAGGACTACACCTTGAAAAAGCAGTAACTTATTGTGGTACGTGCAGTTTGCTGTATGACAAATATTGGTTTTCCAAACAAATTATTATTGAAATGAGGTATATAAGTATGAAAATCGACGTAAATCAGCTTGCAGAGCATTTAGCAAACACTCCTTTCCAAGTAAAAGGAATCTATCGATATTCTAGAAATACAGGTGTACCTTCCGCGGATTATACAGATTCTTTTCCAGGATTTGTTTTTCCCCTTTCTGGAAAAATAGAATTTCAATTTAATGGCACCCCTTACATCTTTTCTCCAGGAAAAGTTGTACACGGGGGAGCGAAGATGAAACTAAATCAAAAAAATTTTGATGATGCAAATTGGGAATATATTCTGGTTTTGTACAGGATATGTACGGAGAATTTAGCAGAGACAAGTTTTTCACATCAGCATTTTGAATTACCGATAGGACAATCTCCTCGTCTAATCGAGTTAATTATGCGTCTATGGCATGTATATAATCAGCGTGGAGGTATATCAATGTTTCAGACAGAAATGCTATTTCGTGATGTACTGAATGAAGCATTATTATGTGTAGCTAATCGACAAAATAGCTGTGCGTCTCACACTCTATTCGAACGAATAACTACTTATATTCATGAAAACTATTATCAAAGCCTTTCCATTACCTCTCTTGCCGAACAATATAACGTTAATCGAAATCGACTATCCTATATATTTAGAAAGCATGCAGGGATGGGTCCAGCAGAATATTTATTAAACTATCGTATAAACATGGCTCAAAAAATGCTATTTACAAGTGATGTGCCTGTACAACAAATTGCAGAAACGGTGGGAATTACTGACCCCTTTTATTTTAGTAGAGTATTCAAGAAGCAATATGGTATCTCTCCTACTGAATATCGAGATAAGTTCATCAATAATCCATGCTAAGTTCACCAAGCTTCCATTCTCCGCCAAACATGACTTTACTATACTAAGTGTATATCAGAGATTTTATGTTGGAGGAATTTCAATGCAAAAGATTAAAGGACTGCTATTTTTAATGCTACTACTAGCAGGTATATTGGGAGGTTGTCATAAATCGCCTGCTGAAAATAAGGGGTCAACTATAGGAGACATATCTTCATCAGCAGTTAATGTAGAAGAAACTGCTTGGCCTAGGACCATTAAAGACGCCCTAGGTAAAGAATTTGTCATCGAGAAAGAACCAGAAAAAATTGTTTCATTATGGTATTTTTATCCTGAAATTTTAGTTGCATTAGGTGAGCCACCTGCAGCTTCTACTGATAAAGAATATTTATCCACTTTGTCTTATTTAAACGGTAAGCTAGATTCAACAGAGGAATTAGGCGATAAATTGTCCCCTAGTATTGAAAAAACGCTATCGATTGGTCCTGATTATATTTTAGCAACAGAACATCATGAAAAATTGTATGAATCCCTAGAAAAAATCGCCCCAGTCATTACGTTGCAATCACAGGACATCTACGAAGACTGGCAATATGGACTTCGTACAGTAGCCGAGATTATCGGAAAAGACGATGAGGCGGAAAAAGTAATTGATAAAATGATGAAAGATATCTCAACAGGACGTGAAGCATTAAAGTCAATTCAAGGAGAGTCTGTAGCGCTTATTTTGTCTTGGGACGGAAAAACGTTTAATGTTCTTGGTGAAGATAACCCTGTTTATACACTTGCTTTCGATAAAGAAAAGGGCTTGGGTCTAACACCAGATCATACATTTAAGGGGAATAATAATCAATTCGCTGCATTTGAAGGCATCTCAACTATTCAAGCAGACCATATTTTCCTTATCGGTGATATTACAAAAAAGGAAGCATTAATGAGTGAGTTAAATCAAAGCAATGTCTGGAATAATATGAATGCCGTAAAAAAAGGTAATATTCATTTAATGGATACTTCCGCTATTACAGGAGGTCCATTAGCTATCGAGTACGCTTTGCAAAATATAACAGAAGCCTTACAAAAGGACGAATAATAGGAAAAACCTTTTCCAAAAGTAAATAAGGAGAGATGAATATGCAAGATCAAGTTATCAATATAAATGAGAAGTTATCCGAATTAAAGGAGCTTTGGTCACCGAAAATTATTGGTGAAATACACGATTTTCAATTCAAAGTGGTGAAGATTGCTGGGGATTTTATATGGCATGAACATCAAGGGGCTGATAAGGTATTTATTGTGCTCGAAGGGGAGATGTTTATTGCTTTTCGGGATGGTCAGGTGAAAATATCCAAAGGTGAGATGTTTATTGTTCCTGGAGGAGCGGAACACATGCCCTTTGCTGAAAAGGAATGCCATATTATGCTTGTGGAGCCTAAGGTCATGTAGGCATTACCAGAATAACAAAAAGAGATAGATGATTTTTTATCTTACCCCTTTAGATTAATCTAAAGGGGTATTTACCTTGGTAACAGTTCGTTATTAAGCCAAACCACCATTTACGAAGATTACTTGTCCATTTACCCAACGTGCTGGTCCTGCTAAAAAAGAAACAACTTCTGAAATATCCCTAGGTTCTCCTAGTCTTTCTAATGGTACAGCATTTGCTAAATTATGAATCTGTTTTTCATCTTTTCCATGGAAGAACAAAGGTGTTGCCGTTGGTCCAGGAGCTATTGCATTAACAGTTATATCTTTTCCTCTTAATTCACGAGCTAGAATCATTGAAATAGATTCAACAGCTGCTTTACTTGCTACATAAGCACCATAGTTTGGAAATTGGCTACGAGTGACAGAGGTAGAGAAATTAATTATGGAGCCACCTCTCCTTACTCGTTGTGCAGCTAATTGTGAGATAACAAATGTACCTCTGATGTTTGTGCGATGCATTTTATCTAAATCATTTAAATTCAAATCTGCAATTGGACTAAGTAACATGATTCCTGCTGTATTTATCACGACATCTATACCACCAAAAGCGGTTTCTACTTGGTCAAAAGCCATATTCATTTCTATTTCATTTGCTACATCACCTCCCACACTTATAGCATGTCCTTTATCAGCTAATATTTCTTCAACTAATTCGTTAGCCTTTGATTCACTTGAAGAAAAGTGAACGCCAACTGCATAACCTTCCTCTACTAATTTTGCTACAACCGTACGTCCTATCCCTCCAGATCCGCCTAATACCAAAGCAACCCGTTCATACATTTCTTTCACCATAAAATTCATCCTCCACAACCCGTTATTAAAAGTTACATTTTTTTTATTTTGTAACTTTGTTATTGTATATTACACATGTTATAGTTACATTGTCAACAAAATGTAACTATGAGAAGCGAAAGGAGTATATTTAATGGCTATTCTTTCAGAAGAGAAGATTTTTTCTACGGCTGAAGCAATTATTTTAAGCAAAGGTATAAATAAAACAACATTATCAGATATTGCAAAGATGCTAGGCGTAACACATGCTGCGCTTTATAAACACTATAAGAATAAGGACGATTTGCTCCAAAAGCTTGCCCTTAAGTGGTTGGATAATACTTCTAAAGATTTGTTTGAATGGAGTCCTAAAAAAGGCGTTGATGCGGAAATCGCTTTACATGATTGGCTATGGCTTCTTCATGTCACAAAAAGAAATCTGTATCAAAATCATCAAAAAATGTTTCTGTTGTATACAAATTATATAGAAACAAATAAAGATTTAATTAAAGATCATCTCCAGCATCTTGCTAAAAAAGTTGAAGAAATTAGTGGTTGGGAAAATAAGGGGATGGCAGTTATTGTAGCTTTTACTTACTTCCATAATCCTTATTTTGCTGAACGGTGGAATCAGGGGGACCATCTACATTTGTTTGAACAGGTTTGGTCTGTTGTTAGTAGATCTCATTAAGTCTTGATCTTTCAAAGTAAGTACTGCTTGTTGTGCTTTTATGATCAAAATTATAAAACGGATTGGGAAATAAGCATTTCCCCAATCCGTTTCTTTTTATTATTAGATTCAGCTAAGGCAATCTATTTCTATAGGGAAGATAGGATAATGGGGTAAATGAAGAATTTGCAATCAAAGCATTCAGATACTCAATTGAATATTTCTAACGAGGCATAAATGGATAATAGAATCGTAGATGTAATTTCAGGAGGATAAAAATTTATGATTCTGTATATCATTATATTGAAAAAATAATGAAATCGGATTAGATTAAAAAGGAATTATTTGTAAATTTAATTGAAACAGCTACTTTTGCCGTTAAAGGTTATAGTATTTCTAAATTATAGAAATTTTTTATGAAAAGATTCCCTATATAACCAATGCAGTATTAAAATTACCTTATTTTTAGCGTTTATTTATTGGTAATGAAGTTATATTATTGTCTTGTAAAGCAAATTACAGTTTGATTGGGATATTTAATCATGAAAAATTTAGAAGATTGCTTTACATATAATTGGTTGAATTATTATTTGTGGGAACGATTTATACATATTTTTATAATTTTATAATTAAATAGCGCGATAATATTGTTCTCACAGAATAATATAATTTATTAAAATTCTGGAGGAATATACTATGACAAAACAAAACAAAGGTCGTAAATTTTTCGCAACTACAGCTACAGCAGCACTTGTAGCATCAGCAATCGTACCAGTAGCATCAGCTGCGGAATTTCAAGATGCAGCTAGCATTTCATCTTGGGCAAAAGAAGCTGTTCAATTTTTAACTGATAAAGGCTACATCCAAGGCGATGAAAAAGGAAACTTCAACCCAGCTGGTACACTTACTCGTGCAGAAGCGGCTGAAATTTTATCAAAAGCATTAGATTTAGAAGCTACTGGCACTGAAGATTTTTCTGATGTTAGTGAAAATGATTGGTTCTATAATGCAGTACTTGCAACTTCACCAGAATTATTTGATGGTATGGGCAATGGTAAATTTGAGCCTAAAGCTCAATTAACAAGAGAACAAGCTGCTAAAGTCATCGTTCAAGGCTACCAATTAACAGGTAAAGCAGATCTTAGCCAATTTGCAGATGCTTCTAAAGCTTCTAAATGGGCTGTATCTTACTTAGAAACAGCTGTAGAAAATGGTGTAATCAATGGTAAAGGCTCTTTATTAGCACCACAAGATAAAATTAGCCGCGAAGAATTCGCTACAATGGTAAAACGTACGATTGATGCAGTTCAAGAAGTAACACCAGCTGTAGAAGCTGTAAAAGGGCTTAATGCAAAAGAACTTGAAGTGAAATTCAACACAGCTGTTGATGCAAAAGATGCAGCAATCACAACAAAATATGCTGTTGAAGGTGTAGCAATCACTAACGCAGTAGTATCTGAAGACGGTATGACAGTTACGTTAACAACTGATAAAGAAGTAAAATTAACAAATGGTAAAGTAACTGTAAAACCAATTAAAACAAAAGCGGATGCTAAAGTTCTAACTGAAGAGTTCAACAAATTAATCACATTTGCAGATACGACTCCTGTAAGCGTTAATTCTGTAGAAGCTAAAGGTACTACAGCTGTTATCACTTTCGACGAGCCTGTACAAAGTGAAGGAACAATCAGCTTAAATGGTACAGAACTATCAAAAGATCGCTATACTTTATCTGGTAAGAAATTAACAATTACTGGATTAACAGCAGAACAATCTTACAAAGTAGACATTGTTGGTGCAACTGACTTCGCTAATAATATCGCAAATCCTATCGCAGTTAACTTCACAGTTTTGAAAGCAGACGTTGATAATTCAAAACCAACTGTTTCTACAGCAGTGAATGGTACAGAAATTACGTTTGATTTCTCTGAAGAATTAATGAAACAAAATCTTAATGCAGATGCAGAGACTAAAGAATATGCAAAAGTAACAGTAGGATCAACTGTATTCTATTTAACAGATGCTGATATTAAAGATACAGAGGATAAAACTGTATTTACTATTGATGCTAAATCTGCTTTAGGTACAGCTACATTCATTAATACAAACATTAAAGTAGAAGGACAAAAAGATTTAGCTGGTAATGCAGGTGATGCATTTGAGTTCAATGCTATTCTTTCAAAAGATTTAACACCTGCTACACTTGTTTCTACTGCTACTAAAATGTTAGTAGCTGATGATGTAAATGCTACTACAGACGTTGATGCATTATACCTTACTTTTAGTGAGCCAGTAAAAGTAGAAGGAAAATTAACTGTTAAAACACAAAATGGTATTGCTTACACTACTGGAAAAGAAACAGCAGTAAAAGCAGATGCAGGTTTCGATGTAGATGGTAACGGTAAAATCGAGGGTGCAGAGAAAAACACTGTAAAAGTTGACATTGATCTAGATAGCAATTCAACATACACTTTCGAGTTATCTGCTAAAGCAGTAACAGATTTAGCTGGCAATGTAACTGCTGATACTGTTACTTTCAATGTAACAACAGGCGTATTTGAAGCTACACCTGAAACACCAACAGATTCATTAGTATTCGGCGCTACTCCAGTTGTTGTAACTGACAATAACGTATTCACAGTTGAGTATGCTAAAGATGTGACTGCAACAGCTACAAATGCTGCTAACTACACACTTGGAGGAAAAGAACTTCCTGCAGGTACGCAACTTCAGTTTGTAGATGGTACTAAGAAAGTAAGATTCACTTTACCAGAAGGTTCTATCACAGCTAATGGTAATTATGTACTTGAAGCTAGCAATGTAGTAGATACAAAAGGTAACACGCTTAAAGGTGGAAAAGTGACAACTCAAGTAGCACTTAAAGAAAATATTGTTCCTGTTGCTACTAAAGTAACTGCAGTAGATAGCAAAACATTTACAGTAGATTTCTCTGAAAATATTGCTGATCAAGCTGCTCCAACAGGTGTTACTGTTAAAATTGCAGGATCAACTGTAGAACTTGCTTCTATTACAGTAGCTGGTGGTAAACTTACTGCGACAACTAAAGCTGACTATGCATTAACAGACAGCATTGTAGTTGAATTCAAATCAACAAACCTAGTTGATGCTAATAACAACAAAGTAAAAGACGGTTCTATTGCAAAATAATTAAATCGTTCATTGAAAAGCTCTGTGGAGATTTCCACAGGGCTTTTTTAGTGTTTAAATAAGGATCATGCTAATAGGAGAGAAAGACCTTTAGGCAAGGCGAGAGGTTGATTTCCGTTCCGCCAGCGTCCTTTCCAGGGGGCGTCCGATGAGCCGCTGTGTTCGCTCCAGGGTCTCCTCTGAGACGCTAAATCCCCTAGGAGTGACGCTGGCTCCACTCCAATCAACCATTCTGCAAAAGTGTTTTTTCCTTATTTTTCATACTAGCGGTAGCGATCAAAATAGCCCATGATTTCCATGATTAGAAAAAGGATAGGTTTTTATTTTCAATGTAGAGAAGTGATGCGTGATAACACCTCTTCATAAAACCTTCACTTTATTTGAAAACCTTTGCTAATAAGGTAACACTTTTGTGGGGGAGGGGAGGGCTTCTTGACTCCCGTGGGATAGCAAGACAGGCAAAACGCTAAACGGAGTGGTAGCGGAGGAAGCAATTCGGCGCTCGCCCACAGGAAAGTAAGTAGCCTGCAACGGAAATTCATTTTCACTTTTTATTGATTGCTTTTTTAACACTATGAAACCCCTTGGTAGATTTCCACAGGGTCTTTTTAATTTGTTTCTTCTTATTTAATAATGCACCACAGAAGAAACATTAGTATTTCAGTAACGGTAAGCACAAAATAACAGGTTCTCAACTAAATATACACAGCCAGTTGACGGAAACAAATCGACGACTGGCTGTGCATATTGAACGGCTATTTGTAAGGGAATTTGCTCGGGATAGGTCCAAAGGCAATCCAATGATATTTAAAGAATCTGCCCATCAATAGCACGACCATCCATGTGACGAATAGAGCAAAGGTAAAGCCACCAATGCTCCATAGGTGATAGATTATACTATTACTACCAGTACTTAATTGTCTATAAAGGAAAAGGAAAAATGGATGCAATAGATAGACGCCAAATGATACTGTTCCTAGATTGATTAAGCCATTTACAAAAGCATGGTTCCATTTATCATAGATCCAGAAAGAAAGCTGTAATAAGACAATACAGGCTGTTAAAGATTGTAGCTGAAAAACTAGCTCAAATATTGTGCTGTTCACTTTATAGGTTTGTGATGTATAAACAAAGTAATATAAATAAACATTATATATAGTAGAAATTAGCCATATACACCACACAAAAAGTATCGTGATAGGAAAATTTTCTTTTTTTAGTTGAAGCCATCCTTTGTATTTTTCAAAATAAATTCCTAAAAATGCCCCTGCTAAGAAATAAAAGAGATAGGAAAAAGCGATACTCCCTCTATAGGGATACTGCCATAACTCAGCGTTTAATAGAATAAAGACCCATTGAAGAACGAACCCAATCCAAATTAAATAAGGAGATAGTGCTGGTTTTTTCTTTAAAATATATAGGAATAATGGGAACATAAGATAGAATTGAACAATAATAAAAATAAAGTATAGATGCGTATACGCTTTGCCTAATAAAAGTTTTTCTAGAAATTCGATACTAAATAGAGAACGCCATGTGTCTACTAAATCATGTGTCACATAAAATTGCATTGCTGCATAATAAAAAATAGAAAAAAAGAGATAAGGAATGAGTATTTGGGTCACTCTTTTTTTATAAAAATGAATGATAAGCTCCTTTGTTAAATCCTTTTGTATATAATTGTAAAATAATACAAAGCCACTTAAAAAAATAAAAGCAGGGACAGCGAATTTAGGGGAGATATTGAAAAATACATAAAATGGATATAATTTTGAGTCACTAGATAAAGCCGTTACAGGTGTACTAGTAGAATGAATAAGAAGAACAGCTAGAATGGCTAAAGCCCGTGTAATAGCTAATTCATTAATATGTGCTCGCTTCATACGATCATCTCCAAAGTATTAATTATAGTATTGAATTCCCAGAATACTGCCTACATACTCTATTGGTATGCTTGTTAGTACAAATTTAGACAAGCTTTGTTGCCTAAATTTGTCTAAAGGAAACAAGTGGGTTGTTCATGAGCTACTATAAAGCGCTTTTATGTCAGGGAGATGTCAACAATAAAAAAAGCTACCACGCTCGCTTTGCGTAGTAGCTGTATGTTGTTATTTGCCAACTAGAATTATTTTCTGGGAAATAGAATAAAGAAGGAAGCTTAATTAAACTCCTTATAATGCAACAAGGATTCTACCTCTTGCTTGACCCTTCAGTAAAATAGGTAAAACATCAGGAAGTTGTTGTAGTGTTACCTCTTGCTGAATAAAATCATTAAGGTTCGCTGGTTTGAAATCAGTCGCTAGTCGATGCCAAATGTTTAATCGAATGTCCATTGGGCAATAAACAGAATCAACTCCAAGTAAACTCACGCCTCTTAAAATGAAGGGAAATACACTTGTAGGAAGCTGTGTACCTGCCGTTAAACCACTACATGCAACAGCCCCACCATATTGAATTTGGCTTAATAATGAGGCAAGTGGCTCTCCACCAACAGAATCAACAGCAGCAGCCCATTTTTGTTTGCCTAATGCTTTAATTTTTCCATCATAAACCTCTTCACGATTTACTATTGTAGTAGCCCCGAGTGATTGTAAATATTCATGTTCAGATTCTTTTCCTGTGCTCGCTTCAACTTGATAACCCAGTGTTGAAAGAATAGATACGGCAAAGCTACCTACACCACCTGTAGCCCCTGTCACAAGAATTTTCCCCTTTTCAGGATGAATACCATTTTCCTCTAACTTTTGAACAGATAATGCAGCTGTAAATCCTGCAGTACCAATTACCATAGCCTCTTTAAGGGAAAGTCCTTTTGGAAGCGGTACAATCCATTGCGCTGGGATGCGGGCATATTCACTAAAGCCACCAAAATGGGAAACACCTATTTCATAGCTAGTTGCAATGACCTCGTCACCAATTTTAAAGCGAGAATCCTCAGAAGAAACAACAGTCCCAGCTAAATCAATGCCAGGAACAAAAGGATAAGACGTAACGATTTTACCATCAGGAATAGAGGCAAGACTATCTTTATAATTAATACCTGAATAACTAACTTTAATTAATACCTCACCCTTTGGTAGATCTTCTAAAGTTAACTTGTTCACTTTCACTGTAAATGCATCATCTTTATTGACTACTAACGCACTAAAATTTTCTGCCGTCATCGTAAACGTCCCCCTACAATTTTATTCCATTAAACAGTATCAAAATTATTCTGACCGGTCAACATAAAATTGGATTGTTGCTACTCTTCATGTATAATAACTTCTATCAAGTCATCGGAGGCTCCTATGAAAAAGAAAGAGGAAGAACGTAAAAAACAGATTATGAAAGCAGCCTTTAACGCTGTTTCACAATTAGGTTATGATAAGGTTACACTACAAGACATAGCCAATCATGCCAGTGTCTCAAAAGGGGTAGTTCACTACTACTTTACAAGCAAACAAAACATTTTATTAGAATTACTTGAATCCACTACGAACAAAATCTACAGCTATGAAATACAAGAAATAGGCAAGCATCAAACAGCTATAGACAAGCTTCATGCCTACTTAAATGCTGTATTTGTATCCCCTATAGAAAATAAAAAATTTTACAGGGTTTATTTAGACTTTTTAGCTCAGGCAAATAGCAATGAAGAGTACAAAAGAATTAACTTAAAATTTTATGAGAATTGCTGGGGAATTGGACAAGAAATTATTGAATTAGGAAAAAGAGAAGGTGTCTTTAGTCCAGACATTGATTCCTTAACCTATGCAAAAATGATGAGGGCAATGATTGATGGTTCATTAATTCAGTGGTTAACCTGCGATTTAGAAGAACAACATAAATTTTATAAAGAAACCTGTTTGAATAGTATTGTGCGATTATTAAAATAGGCAATTGAAAAGCCTTATTACTATTGTAGTAAGGCTTTTTTTTCCGTAAAAAAGAAGAATAATTGAATGATTTTGGAAAATATTTATTAACATATTGCATTTATAGATAAAATTACCGTCAAAATTTTCGGAAAAAACTATAAAAAAAGAACAGTTTTAATATTTTGTTTAGTAATTTTTTACAAAAATACGCACTAAAAAGGAAAAAAATGTTTTGTTATGCATTGAAATAGCGTTTATGCAATCGTTTATACAAGAATAAATCTATGTTTTTAATAATTTAAACTGTATAAAAATTTAAAATAATGTCGAGTTGAGTCAATGTTGCAATTTCTTTATACTGTGAAAGTAATTATTGGAGAGGAGAAAACATCATGAATAAAGAAGTGACAATTATTGGGGTGCCCATGGATTTAGGTCAAACAAGAAGAGGCGTAGACATGGGACCAAGTGCTATCAGATATGCGGGGGTAACTGAACGACTTGAGAGACTTGGTTATTCGATTTACGACGAAGGGGATTTAACTATTGACTTCGTACACGAAGATAAAGACGCAGAAGGAAAGACAAACTTAAAAAATTTAAAAACTGTCACAAAAAGTAACGAGAAGCTAGGCCAAAAAGTAGACCATGAAATTTCTTTAAACCGTTTTCCTTTAGTTTTAGGTGGAGACCATAGTATTGCTATTGGAACATTAGCAGGAGTTTCCAAGCATTATGAGAATCTAGGTGTCATTTGGTATGATGCCCATGGCGATTTAAATACTGGTGAAACATCTCCTTCAGGAAATATCCATGGCATGTCTTTAGCTGTAAGCTTGGGCCTTGGACATCCAGCACTTACAAATATCGGAGGCTATGCTCCAAAGGTAAAGCCTGAAAACGTTGTTATCATTGGTGCTCGAGATTTAGATCCTGGAGAAAAAAAGCTTATTAAGGAAATTGGTATTAAAGTATACACGATGCATGAAATTGATCGTTTAGGAATGACGAAAGTAATGTCAGAAACGATTGACTATTTAAAGGAGCGCACAGACGGTGTTCACCTATCATTAGATTTAGATGGACTGGATCCAAATGATGCACCAGGTGTAGGCACGCCAGTAGCAGGTGGTATTAGCTATCGTGAAAGTCATTTAGCTATGGAAATGCTGTCAGAAGCAAATATTATTACTTCAGCAGAATTTGTTGAGACAAACCCTGTATTAGATCAATACAATAAAACGGCTATTGCTGCGGTAGCTTTAATCAGCTCACTATTTGGCGATACATTACTTTAAGCCATGAATAGAAGTCATTTTGTATCCCAGAAGGAAGAACTTTTCTTAAAAAATTAGGTCGCGACAACCAACTATAAGAAAATAGCTCTCCCTATAGTAAGTTTACAATACAATTTAGCTATTCAATAGCCTTTATTTTGTCAGAAAATTGACAGTTCATAAAATATATAAAACAGTTTATCTATTAACATTCAAATTTTAGATTGTTATCTGTTTTGTACGAAAAAAAGAAAGTGCTTACACAGATAATGAATGTAAGGAGTTTTTTATGGCAGCAGAACAATATGAATTAAAAAGAAGTATGAAAGCAAGACACTTATTTATGATTTCACTTGGCGGATGTATTGGAACTGGTTTCTTTCTTGGATCAGGCTACACGATTAACCAAGCTGGGCCAACTGGTGCCATCCTAGCTTACTTAGTAGGCGGAGCAGTTATGTATTTAACAATGCTATGTTTGGGTGAATTGTCTGTTGCTATGCCGGTATCAGGTTCATTCCAAACGTACACAACGAAATTTATCGGTCCTGCTACTGGTTTTGCCGTTGGATGGCTATACTGGCTAGGTTGGGCAGTAACTGTTGCTCTTGAGTTTTTAGGGGCTGGACAACTAATGCAAAGATGGTTTCCTGATTCACCAGTATGGATGTGGTGCCTAATATTTGCAGCACTACTCTTTGTATTGAATGGTTTATCAGCAAAAGCATTTGGTGAAGCAGAATTTGTCTTCTCCAGCATTAAGATATTGGCAATTATTATGTTCCTTGCGGTTGGTGGAGCAGCTATGTTTGGGCTAATCGATATGAAAGATGGAACAAATGCCCCTTTCCTTACTCATTTTTATGAGGGTGGATTGTTTCCTAATGGTGTAACAGCACTGCTTATTACAATGATTACCGTGAATTTTTCATTCCAGGGTACAGAATTGATTGGTATTGCTGCTGGGGAGAGTGAAAATCCTGAAAAGACTATCCCTAAATCTATTAAGCAAACTGTTTGGCGTACGCTGTTCTTCTTTGTGTTATCCGTATTTGTACTTGCAGCAATGATACCAATGGATAAAGCAGGGGTGGTGGAAAGTCCATTTGTAGTCGTATTAGATAGCATTGGTATTCCATATGCAGCAGATATTATGAATTTTGTTATCCTAACAGCCTTATTATCTGTCGCAAACTCGGGTCTTTATGCTGCAACACGTATGCTGTTCTCACTATCTGTCGAAAAGATGGCAAGTCCCGTTTTAGGGAAAGTTAATAAAAGAGGTATCCCAATGAATGCATTACTAATCACACTCGCTGTAGCAGGTCTGTCTTTACTGTCAAGTGTATTTGCTGCTAATACAGTCTTTGTGTGGTTATTATCTCTAGCAGGCTTAGGTGCACAAATTGGTTGGATTGCGATTACAGCATCTCAAATTGCATTTAGACGCTCCTATATACGCCAAGGAGGAAAAGTAGAGGATTTAAAATTCAAAGCGCCACTGTATCCAGTGATCCCTATTTTAGGTTTATTAGCGAACTGTATTGTTATGGCAAGCTTGGCTTTTGATCCAGCTCAACGTTTAGCACTCTACTGTGGTGGAGCATTCTTCATTGGTTGTTATATCGTTTATTATTTAAAAGTGAAAAAAGTGACGAATTTAGAAATAAACCAACAAGAAGTCCAATTAAAATTAAATCAAAAAATATATCTTTAATATCAAAGAGTAGCTACTTACATGGCTACTCTTTTCTTCATAGATAAGCAACAACAAAGACGTATTTAACAAAGAATAGTTCCAGTAATAAGAGAAAAAATTTATTGTTTTTCGATAAATAAATATTGAAATAAGATAATTTATCGTTTATTCTTCATACAAGAAGCAATTTAATTATGAACAAGTTCATTTGAGGTGGATTCATGTTGAAGAATTTTATTAAAGACTTAGGAGTCTTTACGTATCATCAATCATTATCTTGTATTTTTCCTGTTGTGATATTTGCTACACTTGCACTCTCTAAAGTCATTCAAATACCTGGGGTAGGAAGATATGACTTTATTCTGGCAATTTGTCTATTGACTCAGTACTTGATGTATAAATTTGGATTAGAAACAAAGGATGAAATAAAAGTCATTTGCTTGTTTCACATTATTGGGCTCGTGCTCGAACTATATAAAGTGAATTTCAATTCATGGTCATATCCTGAAGAGGCGTGGACAAAAATAGGGGGTGTGCCTTTATATAGCGGATTTATGTATGCGAGTGTAGCAAGTTATATTTGCCAAGCTTGGCGTAGGTTTGATTTAAAAATTGTAAGCTGGCCAAAAAGTTATGTAGCTATTCCACTTGGAGCCATTATCTACTTGAATTTTTTCACACACCATTTTATTTATGATTTTAGATGGCTGTTAATGGCACTACTATTTATTGTGTTTTATCGTACTGTTGTAAAATTTACAGTACGGAACAAAGTCTTTAAAATGCCCATTGTTGTATCGTTCTTTTTGATTGGCTTTTTCATTTGGATTGCTGAAAATATTGCAACGTTCTTTGGAGCATGGTCCTATCCGAATCAAGAGGTGTCTTGGTCGATTGTTCATTTTGGTAAAATCAGTTCATGGTTTTTACTTGTAGTCATTAGCATTATGATTGTTGCGCAACTTAAACTATTCTATCGTGATGTAGGTGAAAATTTGGAGAATAAATCATTCAATATATGACATTCATTTGTAGAACTAGAGAACTTCTAAGAAAATAGTATGGGCTTTTGATAAACTAGTATTTTTACCTTGTACCCATGCCCTTTCATCAAACTGTCCCTTTTTTAACGTGCAATACTACTGTAGACTCCTTTTTAGAAGAGGATAGGGGGAATGATAATGGTAACAGATATTCGGATGATAAATAGAGCTTGTACAGATGAAAAACAAGTTAAACAATTTTTAGAAGGCGCACAAACTGCATTTCTTGGTTTGGTAGATCAACATATGCCATATGTTATTCCGCTAAATTATGTTTACAAAGACGGAAGTTTTTATTTTCATGGTGCCAACGAAGGAAGAAAAATAGATATTCTAACAAATAATCGGAATGCATGTATCACAATAAGTGAAAATTATGGAACAATGGTAGACCCTATTCCTGCTGAGACTGATACGGCTTATATAAGTGTAGTAGCAAATGGTTTGGTGGAATTTGTTACAGATTTAAATGAAGCTACTGCTGCTATGCAGGCAATGCTTGATAAATATGTACCAGATTATTACCAAGCACCTTTATCAAAAAAGCATATCGAAAAATATCAGTCATCTTTAGGGAGCAAAACGCTTGTTCTAAAAGTGAAACCGACCAGTATAGCTGTAAAAGAGAATAAATTAAATAAACAAATGCTATATTACGCAGGTAGAGTGGTAACACAGGATATGAGTCGAAAATCTACTGCTACAGCAATCAATCCAACAAATTAATTACCAGAAAATGTGAGGCTTGGGATATAACCTAAGCCTATTTTTGATGTAGTAATAGTTCATTATGAAGCTATCTATGATTTTGTTAATATAAACCTATTAAAAGTAGAGTTGGAAAGATGTTTTCATCTAACTACCCTAATAATAGATATAGTCATGCGTAAGTGCTATAATGCCTGTGAAAAATCATTGGAAAACAAGTAGGGAGAAGGAGAGGGCAATACAGTTGAATATATTAGTTGTTGACGATGAAAAGGAAATTGCAGATTTAATAGAACTTTACTTAAAAAATGAAAACTATCATGTATTTAAGTTTTATACGGCTCAAGAGGCTTTGGCATGTATTGAGCATGAGAAAGTAGATTTAGCTGTTCTGGATATTATGATGCCTGATATAGATGGGTTTACTATTTTACGAAAAATCCGAGAAACACTGAATTTTCCAGTGATAATGCTTACGGCAAAGGAAGAAGAAATCGATAAAATAAATGGATTTTCTCTGGGAGCAGATGATTATATAACAAAGCCATTTCGTCCATTAGAGTTGGTTGCTCGTGTAAAGGCGCAAATACGAAGATTTACTTTCTACAACCAAGGTTCGAAGCAACAGGAAGATATCATTGATTTTGCTGGCTTGGTGATTAATAAAAACACACGACAAGTCTTTTTAAATGAAAGACCCATATCCCTTACACCTACGGAGTTCGCTATTCTTTGGTATTTATGTGCAAATCGAGGGACAGTTATTAGCTCAGAGCAATTATTCCAAGAAATTTGGGGGGAAAAGTACTTTAGCAGCAATAACACGGTAATGGTTCACATTCGACATTTACGGGAAAAAATGAAGGATGCTGCGGAGAACCCAAAGTATATTAAAACGGTTTGGGGAGTGGGGTATACCATTGAAAAATGAGTTTGGCAAACTGAAAAGGAAAATGGTTCTACAAATTATTTCGATACTTGTCATCGCTAGCATCATAGGCTTTTTTATTAATTTTGCATTTATTGATGGGGTCTTACAAGCTCCCTTTGCAGATGCTTTTATTGCTTTTTGTGAAAATGTCTTGCAGCTTGATTATTATGCTGCAAGCAATGCCTATCATGTGTTATTTCGACAAAATAAATCACTTTGGCTTGCGATAGGATTTATTTTATTATTATTGATTATTTTTTATATCGCCTTGTCTCGATTTACCCGATATTTTCATCAAATTAGTTCAAGTATTACCATGCTTGCTGATGAGTCAGGGAAGGAAATTGAGCTCCCAGCTGAACTCGATTTTTTGGAGAAAAAATTAAATAACGTGAAATATAAATTAGAAAAGCGTGCAAGGGATGCACAAGAAGCTGAGCAACGAAAGAATGATTTAGTTGTCTATTTAGCGCATGATATTAAAACACCTTTAACATCCATTATTGGCTACTTAAGTCTTTTAGATGAAGCGAGGGATATGCCGGTAGAGCAGAAAGAAAAATATGTGACGATTACATTAGATAAATCTTATAGACTGGAACAACTAATCAATGAATTTTTTGAAATAACCAGGTTTAATTTACAATCCATCATTTTAGAGAAAGATTCTATTCCTTTACAACATATGTTAATGCAAGTGGCCGACGAGTTTTATCCATTGCTGGCACCAAAGGGTCAAAAAGCCATCGTCAAATTAGATGAAGATATTACTATCTATGCAGACGGTAATAAAATAGCAAGGGTATTTAATAATATTTTAAAAAATGCAATTGCCTACAGTGATCCAAATAGTACAATTGAAATTAGTGCGCAAAGCGAAAATAATCAGACATTTATTTCGTTTACGAATACAGGGAAGACGATCCCTCCTGAAAAATTAAAAATGATATTTGAAAAGTTTTACCGCTTAGATAGTGCAAGGTCTACCCAAACAGGAGGTGCTGGGCTTGGTTTAGCCATTTCTAATGAAATTGTACAGGCCCATGGCGGAACCATTACCGCAACTTCTAGTAATGATACAACCGTATTCACCGTGATGATTCCAACCAATTCTTAAGAAACCTTAAGAATTCACTAATAGTAAATTAAAAATAAGCTCCTTTTTTTATGGTTGAATAAAAGCATAAAGAGAAGGAGTTGTTTTTATGTTCAAGAGAAAAGGTATATTGAGTTTATTGTTCTTATCCATAATGATTTTCGTTTATTTACTATTGAAAGAATCGCCAATGACTTTACGTCAGGAAATAGATCATGCACCAAAAGTAGTACAAACAGCCAGTCAGCATATGCTCGATCTTGATATGTACAGTTCGAATGCAATATTAGTGAATTTGGATGAAAATCAAATTGTTTTAGATAAAAAAAGTGAGGAAAAGATTTATCCTGCTTCTTTGACAAAAATGATGACGGTTCTAGTCGCGATTGAGCAGATCTCCAATTTACAAGAAGAAATCATTTTACCTAAACATATCTTTCGGGATTTATTAGAGGAAAATGCGTCAGTGGCGGGCTTTCTCCCAAATGAAAAGCTGACAGTAGAAGATTTGTTGTATGGCTCTATGTTGCCATCAGGTGCAGAGGCATCACTAGGTTTAGCTGAATATGTTGCGGGGTCAGAACGTGGATTTGTGAAACTGATGAACGAAAAGGCGCAGCAGCTAGGCATGAAAAATACGCACTTTGTGAATACAACTGGACTCCACCATTCAGATCATTATACAACTGTAAAGGATATGTCTTTACTTTTACAATACGCCTTAACAAACGATGATTTTCGAAATGTTTATACAGCAGAAAGATATTCTATAAAATCAACAAACCTTCATCCGGAAGGCATTACTTTTACCAGTCGCATGTTTCAGCATATGACGTCAAGTGCATTGCCAGGAGGGGAAATTTTAGGTGGAAAAACTGGCTATACAGAAGATGCAGGCTTATGTTTAGCAAGCTTAGCTCTTATAAATGGACAAGAATATGTGCTAGTGACAGTAGGAGCGGACGGCAGCCCTAGAACGGAGCAATATAATATTACCGATGCCATTTCGGTATATAGTCAATTATAACTAGCCCTAATAGTGTGTGATTAGAGAATAATTCATTTTCTAGTCACACTTTTTTGTAGTTCTAAAAATAATAGAATTGAATAATAGATGGGAGATTCCATATAAGTCTCTATAAACCAACGTGTTGTTGGTATGGCAGAAATAATTTATTAATTTTAATCTTCAGAAAAATGATATATAGTAAATATGATCAAATACATTCATCTTTAAGGAGGATACTATGGGGAGATTAGTTCATTTTGAAATTCATGTAAGTGATATGGATCGGGCTAAGGATTTTTATGGGAAAGTTTTTGGATGGTCATTTCAGGACTGGAGTGAATATGCAGGCATGCCTTACTTCGGTGCCGTGACAGGTGAAGATGGTGAACTTGGCATTAACGGTGCTTTAATGCAACGCCAAGGGCCTCCACCAGAAACAAACCAAGCGTTGAATGGCTTTGCTTGTACAATGGGTGTTGAAAGTTATGATGTAACGGAAGCAAAAATTCTTGAAAACGGGGGCAAAGTAGCCATGCCAAAGTACGCATTACCAGGAATGGCATGGCAAGGCTATTATATTGATACGGAAGGCAATGTATTTGGTATTCACCAGCCCGATAAAAATGCCAAATAGTATTGAGGGGTAAATCGCTCTAAGAAGGAGGGAACCCGCTCTTAAAAGTGTGAGAGCCACTCCAATGTAGTGAAAAACCCACTCATTAGCAGTTGAAAGCAGTAAGACCTATGTTCGAGAAAACGAGCATAGGTCTTTTTTGATCATCTGATAGGTAAATGGGGAGATTTGTAAATATATAATGTTTTATTTTGGTAAATTTGGTATCGTTGAATGAGATAATTTATCAAATGATACATAGTATGCAAGGAGAAGTAGCAATGAAAAAAAGAAGCTTTATGTTATTTTTATTCGCACCAATATTGATTTTAGCATCTTGTAGTAGTGAGGACGAAAGTGTTACTGCTAATGAGAAAAAGTATATTTCATCGATTCAGAAAAAGGAAGTCTATGAGATTCAACAGCCTGCAAAAGTCAATATTGCTAGAGGTTCAATCATCAATAATATGAATAACGCTTTAAATATTAATGAAATTGAAAGAGGACTCATGAATTTATCGGTGAATCATTTCTCAACTGACAAGTTTTATATGCAGGAAGGTCAATATCTCGAAGAGAAAATGATCAGCCAATGGTTAAGTAGAAAAACAGATGAAGGTATTGGGTTAAATCCAGCCATTGAAACTAGAAGTGACAATGTGCTAGAGGATGAAAAAAAGTATCCTTTGATTCTCTCACATGTGTTAGAACAAAATTTTATTAATAAAGAAAATAACAAAGTAGAGGGACTATCGATCGCGATCTCGTTAAATGAATTTTATGATATACGAGTTTCCGATGCCAATGGTTTAATTTACACAGGCCAAGTGAAAGTAGACCAAAATGATGATGATATCAACGATGTTAAAAATTATGGGAAGGAAGTAGCTAAAAGGATTCTTGAGGATATTAGAAAAAATGAAAAATATCCGAGAGTCGCTATTTATTTAACTTTATATCAAGAATCTAATATAAACGATATTATTCCAGGCATATTTTTAGCTGAAACCTTTATTCCTAAAGATGCAGATACCATAACAAAATGGTTTGATATAGATAAAAAGCATTATATATTCCCATCAGATGCTTTATATAGTTTGGACCAAAATATGTATAATAAATTATTAATTTTTAAAGAGGATATTCAAGGTGGATTTAAACATTTAAATCCTAAAATCATGGGAAAACTTCGTTATGAAGATGGCAAATTAACAGATATTAATCTAGAAATACATGTACCACTGGTTAATGATATTGAATTAATTGGCTTTTTACAGCTCACTAGTACAAAAATAAATACAATTTTATTTGACTATATCCCCATCACCATTCGGGTAATCGATCAGAAGCAGGATGTTGGAATTGTTCTCTGGGACCCAACGGAAAAACAAATTTTTGCAACACCTATTTGAATAGAAAAAAGCTAAAGGGTGAAGCTCCATATTAAATTTCGTAACTTGTATTTATATCTACTGTAATTGAAGAACCATCATTATTATCAAATTTCATGAACCATTGACCAGCTTGGCTTGCATCCAACTCGTAAGTTGAAGTAAATGATTGTCCAGATTTAATGATCTCTCCGTCTATCCAAACCGTTCCATTAGGTGCAGTTAATATAAACCTAATAGATTGTGAGCTGTTATTTTTCACATAAATTTGAATTGTATCAGTGCCATTACTAGGTGCTTTAAAATTAAAGCTCATCGAACCCTGACCAGTTGGAAAGGTAGAAGACGTTGTAAGAAGAGAATCATCACTTTTTTCAGCTGTGGGGGTAGAATAAGATTCCTCAGCAGAAGCACCAAGGTTCGGCGGAATAGATGGTTGGAGTATAGGATCTTCTATAAAAGATGCTCCACCAATTGGAAATATAAAAAGAGTAACTATAAATAAAGAGGTAAATTTTCTCATGATTCCTCCGCTTAAATATTTTTGAATTATCTCAATATACCTTTATTTAACTTTATAGTAAATATTAGTTTGGTTGCTTATTTTTCATTTGTAGAGGACCTTCAAAAACTTAATAGTCATTCATTGCAATCTCTGCCATGAATGATTATTATGAAAATGATAATCGTTATCAATTAAAAAGAAGGAGAGTAGCAATGAAAAGACACCTTATTATTGGAATGCATTTAGCTGTTTACGGTAATCATGGCAAACAGGGTGCCTTGATAGAAGAACATATTGCATTTGCGCAGCGTGCTGAAGCAGCGAAATTAGATTTTGTATTTAAGGCGGATTATTTAACAGCTCATCCAGAATTAATGGCTAAAATGAAAGGAACAGTTGGCTTAGATCCTAATTTTTTAATGGCGATGGTGGCAAGAGAAACGAAACAGATTGGCTTAGTAACAACGATTTCCACATCCTTTACGCCACCTTATCTGATTGCGCGTCAATTGCAGTCCTTAAATTGGATTAGCGAAGGACGAGTTGGATGGAATATCGTAACCTCTATAGATGGCGCCCATAATTTCAGCAATGAGCCCATGACTTCTTCCGAGGAGCGTTATGCTAAAGCTGCAGAATGTACAGCGGTGGTCAAGCAGCTATGGCATAGTTATCCCTATGAAACATTAGAAATGGATGGGAATTTAGAGAAAATAAAAGAGCTTGTTAAGCCAATTGAGCATGAAGGAGAATTTTTCCATATAAAAGGTCCCTTAAATCTCCCAATGCATCCAGCAGGAGAGATTCCACTCTTCCAAGCAGGAGCGTCGGATGTTGGGCGGCAATTTGCGGCTACTGTTTCCAATGCGATTTTTGCGGCTACACCAGTCATGGAGGTGGGTATTGAGATGCGTAATGATTTGCGTCAGCAGGCTATAGAAGTAGGTCGTTCAGCCGACGATATTCGCTTATTACCCGGACTCTATTTCTTTATAGGGGATACATATGAAGAAGCACTCGAAATGCACCGACAAGCACATGCACATTTAACACTTGAGCGGCGCTACAGTGCTTTAGAATCTGTGATTGGCATGGATGTTCGTCATTTGGCACTTGAAGATCAGGTAACGGTTGATATGCTGCCATCAAAAGATCAACAAGTACGTAGTAAAACACATGCAGCTTTGGTACGTCGTTATATTGTAAACAATGAACCAACAGTCGCAGTATTGTTAGCACGCCCAGAGGTAATTGGCTCAGCCCACCTTGTAGCAATCGGTACACCACAGGATATTGTCGATCAAATCGTTACTTTTTATGAAGAGGGTGCATTAGATGGCTTTATTGCCATACCAGGCGGACCTGCGAAATCTTTGGATTTGTTCTTTAGCGATGTTATTCCCATGTTAGTAGAGCGGGGTTTATTCAGAGCTGAATATGAAGGTAGCACATTACGTTCCCATTTAGGCTTAGATGTGCGATCCCCCATTAATAGCTGAAAAAGGGCAAGCCATAAGCTTTGCCCTTTTATTGCTAGAAACTCATTCGAATATTAATAGGATAAAGATAAGGTGATTCAGGTTGTTCGATTGTTACCCAATCATCAATATGGATAACAGGTAAGCTTGCACCTTCATATGTTGTTTGACTAATTGTACCGACCACTTCAATCCATGTATCTTCTGTGAGTGTAGGAGCGTCCGAAAACTCTGTCAGAAAGCCGACAATACTGGCATCGGCGACGCAATGCGTAATAAGAAATCTTGAAATCACTAGTTGCTTTTCTGTAAAATTTTCTTCTTTTAAAACAAAGCCCTTCAACTGTATTTTCTTCCCCAAATAGTTAGCCAAATTTTGATTAATTTCTTCATAATAAATCGTGTAGTCCTCATCGGTCATTTTTAGCATGGATTGTTGGGATAGCTGTTGCTTTAATTGCTCATATTGTTTTTTTGTCATTTCCTGTTTTTCCTCTGTCAGTCGGGGATCAGCTTCATGTTCATCATAGATGTTTTCATCAATCGTTTCATTTGAAGTGAGGTAATCCTCTATTTTAGATGATTGATTTTGCTGGGTGAGAATAAATGCACCACCTTTTTTATCAGCGATGGATGCATCTAAAATTTTTGCTGGCACGAAGAAGCCTGTCATTATTGGTGTCATGATAATGAGGTAGGCTATCATTTTTTTTCGGGTAAAGGCTGTGTGACCATGGTCGTGATGGGAGCAGCATGCTTGTCCCGTTTGAACACATGAATGGGGAACCTTTGAAAAAGATATAATTCTTGTCACTTGAACAAGAAATAGTATAAAAAATAAAATGGCGGCTGTTTTACTCAGCCCTTCATATTTAGGGTTGATAAATTTTGTTAGTTCTCCGGTCCAATGCAGGTTGGCAATCATAGCCGAAAAGGCGAGTAACATGAAGGCTCTTAGCGCTTGTTGAACGTGAAATTTCATGGTTTTCCCCCTTAGAGATACGCTGAAAGAATCCATATACTAATGTAGACAACTGTAGCCACTAAGGCGATTAACCAAAAAACAAATTTTAAACGAAATACGCTCATCAACATAATGGTATTTTTCAAATCGATCATAGGGCCAAAAATAAGAAAGGCCAGAATGGATGGAGTGGAGAAAATAGCACTAAAGGATGCGCCAATAAAGGCATCTGCCTCAGAGCAAAGTGACAGAATGAAGGCTAAGCCCATCATAACTAGAATGGAGGAGGGTTCACCTTCTCCAATGGCTACGAGTGTTTTGGTAGATATATAGGTTTGTACAAAGGCAGCTAAAAATGCCCCGATAATTAAGTATTTACCCATATCAAAAAATTCATCGATGGCATGTTTGACCATATTTAATAATTTGGTGAAGAAGGATGTTTGTTGACTAGGGATTGTTAATGAGTAGGGCTGTAAAGAGCTCTTAAATTGGGAGCCTTTAAAAAATAAGCTGATAAGTAATGCTACTACAATAGCGATGACAAAGCCAACAAGCATTCGAAGGCTCGCTATTCTTAAATCATTTCCAAATGCCATATAAGTAGAAAGAATAACAACGGGATTAATAAGTGGACCAGTTAACATAAAGCCTATAGCTGCATGTATAGGTACGCCTTTGACAATCAATCTTCTAACAATCGGAACAATCCCACATTCACAGGCTGGAAATAATGCACCTACAAGACAACTCATGATAACTGCCATCACAGGGTTTCGAGGAATCCACCTTTGGATATGTTCCTCTGTTATAAAAATCTGTATAAAGCCAGCAATCAGTATTCCAATTAAGACAAATGGTAATGCTTCAATTAAAATACTTAAAAATATCGTATTTAAATTGAGTAGAGAGGAACTAAGGTCGTTTAGAGCTGAGACGTTGAATAACAGTAGTTGTAGCATGCCTAGGAATAAAATGAAGAGCAACCAAAAATTCAATACATATTTAGAAAAATGGAGACGTTCCACATAGACCTCCTTAAAGTGTAATGGTTACGTTTTAATTCAAGATATGACATAGATGATATTGTTAGTACTTCAAAAAAGGAAAGAGAAAGTAAAAATTGATTTCTACCATCTTTTTACTTTCCCTCTATATCGAATTATTTATGAGAATACTTAGTTCTATATTGTTTAGGGGTAATTCCCGTAAATTTTTTGAAAACTTTAATGAAATAGCTTTGATCTGTGAAATTAAGTAATGAACCGATGTCTAGGATTGGATAGTTGGTAAATGTTAAGAGTTTTTTCGCCTCATCAATCCTTTGCTGCTGAATATATTCACTAAAGGAAGTACCTACTTCCTTTTTAAATAAGGAGGAAAGATAATTGGGGCTTAGGTGGCAAATTGCTGAAAGCTGGTCGAGTGTTAGATCCCCATACAACTCATTTTCAATAAAATGGATACAGGTAGTAATGGGTCCAGAATACTTCATTGTATTTGCCTGTGATACACGGCTTGTATAGTCGTAAATAGCTTCCTCCATTAACGAAAGAATTTCGATTAAACTGTTTTGATCCTCTAGCTTTTGAATGTAAAAATCATTTAATGTAAAGGCTGTTTCTTCATTTAAACCACCCTCAATTGCTGCACGGCAAATAAGTGCAATGCCTGTAATCATCAAATATTGAACACTTCTTAAATTATTGCGTTTTGATAGTATTCCAAGTTCTGCTTGCTCAACAATGGAATAATTCAAAACTTCATTTAGTTTCTCTATACGCCCATTTTTCACATTGTCTAACAATATTTTTTCATAGTAAAGATTTGTATGAACAATATCATTTCTTCTTGCATAGGAGAGCTCAAGCGTAGTATTTTCCTCATGACGAATGAGAGGTCTTAATGCTTGGTTGTGATAAATGACAGCAGATTTATTTAATTTCTTTTGATAGATGGCGTAATACACAAATAAACTAATGGCTAAACTTTGTTGATAATGAAGAATAGGAATCAGCTCTTGATTAACACTTGTCTTTATGTCTTCCACTTCTGGAGAAAGGGAAGGGCCAACTACAATTGCACCTAAATATTGATCCTCTTGCTGCACATTAATATAGAAAAAATTAAACTCAGCATAAGAGAAAAAAATTGGATAGGCATTAGAATCTTTATGGTAAGGATATGTTTTCAACTGTTCCTTTAAAGAAATGTAAGATGGATTATTTGTTGATGAATAGTCAAAGATTATTTTTCCTAATGAATTAATATAAGTGACTGGAAGATGATGTGTTTCATAGATTAATTGGCTGATGTATTGAAGATCAATAGTGTTAATTTTCATGTTCCTACACTCCAGTTCGTAATAATTCTATTAAAATGAAAGCATTTACATTTTTATTGGATAGACATTGAGAAAGTACTATTTTGTGTAGAATAATACAATAAATAAAGGAGAAGTAGCAATAAAATAGACAGTGACTTTAAAATGTTAGGGAGGAATAGAAGATGGATCTTTTGAATAAAATTGCAGTTGTAACAGGCGCAGGAAGCGGAATTGGAAGAGCTAGCAGCTTGAAACTTGCTAGCAATGATGCAAAAGTGGTGGTAGTGGATTTCAACAAAGAAACAGGGGAAGAAACAGTAAGCTTGATTAGAGAACAAGGCGGGGAAGGTATTTTCGTTCAGGCAGACGTTTCAAAAAGTGAAGACGTTCAGAAATATGTCAATACTGCTGTTGATACGTACGGACGTATTGATGTATTTTTCAATAATGCTGGGGTTATTCAGAAAATTTCTCCACTAACAGAGATTGAAGATGAAGAATATGACCGTATTATGTCAATCAATGTGAAGGGTGTATTCCTTGGCTTAAAATATGTTTTAAAAGTAATGGAGGGACAAGGAAGCGGTTCAATTATAAATACAGCTTCTACAGCAGGAGTTCGCAGTGAGCACAGTATGGCTGTCTATTCTGCAAGTAAGCATGCAGTAGTGGGTTTAACAAAATCAGCTTCTTTGGAGTATGTAAAAAAAGGTATTCGGATCAATGGTATCTGTCCAGGGGGAGTAGAAACGGCATTAACAAACAGTGTAACTGCGATGTTTGAAACAGGTGGCTATGTGCCAGAGGAGATTCCAAATATGAGAATGGGACGCTATGCAAAACCAGAGGAATTAGCAGAAATGGTAGTATTCCTAGCATCAGACAAAGCAAGCTATATGACAGGCTCTATTGTGTTAGTAGATGGTGGTTTAACTTTATAATGAAAGAAGAAATCCAGTGAATCATTTCACTGGATTTTTTGCGGTAATGAATCGAATCGCTATAGGGTGAATTTTTTGAGCTCATTCATCAACGTATTAGTCATAGCTTCAAGATCGTCTATCTTAGCACTAATTTTTTGGAAGGAAAGTAGCTGTTCTTGCGTTGATGCCGATATTTCTTCTGTGCCAGCAGCCGTTTCTTCTGTAATAGCAGAAATATTTTCAATGGTACTATTTACTTGCTGGCTCATTTCATTTGTTTGTGCCATTTCTCTTGTGAGGTTTTGTAAATCGCGATGGATATTTGTTATGTGCATGGTAATAACAGAGAATGATTGTTCTGTCTCTACCATGGATTGAGATTGCTCATTTGACAGCAGATAACCTCGTTCAGCCGTAGTAAGGATGTGCGTAATGCCATCTTGAATATGCGAGACCATTGAAGTGATTAAATTCGTAGCATTCTCCGTTTCAGAAGAGAGCTTTTTAACCTCCTCGGCAACAATGGCAAACCCTTTGCCTGCTTCTCCAGCTCTTGCAGCCTCGATGGCAGCATTTAGTGCTAATAAATTTGTTTGGCTAGCAATCGTATGGACAGCATTGGCTGCGCCTTCAATTTCCGAAGTGAATTGAGAAAATTGAGTTACAGCTTCCTTAATATCAAGTGATGTGGTTGATATATCCTTTGCAATGGAAGATTGTTTTTCTAATGAATATTGACCATTTTGAACAGCCTCCAGAGCTTGTTTACCAGTGTCAGCCGATTGCTCACTCGTACGCATAACATCCCTAAATTGATCTGCCATATTATTCATTTGGAGTGCCACTGATTGAATGTCTTCTGACATCGTATAGCTGCCTTTTGCTAATTCGTCGGTTGAGGTAGCGACTTGATTACTACTTTCATGAATATTGTTCATATGGCTCGTCACTTCTTGTGTAAACAAATTAACATCCTTTCCAATATTATCAATGGATTGTACAGTACTTTTTAAATTATTCATCATGTCTGCAAAGCTTTTTGTTAATTGATCAATCTCATATCGACTGTTTGCTTGATAGGAAAGGGTAGAAGTATCCATTGTTAAGTTTCCTGTTGCTGCAGCCTGTGCACAATCTACAATCTGATTAATGGGTTTGGTAATTCTTTTCGCAGCTACATAGGAATAAAGTATCGTAGCAATAATTAATAGCACACTACCTATGATGGTAGAGGTTGTAATGAAACCTATTTTTTGCTTCGTTACTTGGATCATTTCTTGATACCATTCGTTCGTTTCTTTTTTGAGCAAATACATATCGTTTAAAATTCCTTTAATTCTGATGGACTGCTTTTTAATTTCAGAGCGATTGTTTTCTTGAAACCCGCTTTCAGTCGCTTTTTCTAGATTTTCAAATTTACTAGCTATTTTTTCGACGATTGTCTGATGTTCAGGTATTCTCGTTAGGGAAGCTAATGCCTCTAAATTACTTTTTGTTTCTTGTAAAATAGCGAGCGCTTCGTTTTTATTGGCTTCACTATCCAGGTAGGTAAAATTATTTAAAGATTGGCTGGCAACAACTAAACTTTGCTCTAGTTCTTTCACTGCAAGTAAAAGTTTCGTATCATCCTGTGCTGTTGTTTGGATCGTGAATGTTTGTAGGATAATAAAGCCAATCATAGCCATAGCCAATACGATTGGAATCAATGTGTTCATAAATAATTTCTTACGTAGTGTCACTGGTCATTCCTCTTTTCCGCAGTAACTTTTATCGTACCTAAAATAATGGCTTCTTTGGCTTTTTCGATAGCAGTCTGTTGCTCAGCTGTCAGTTGAATTACACGAATATCTGCTAGTCCCACACCTTGATCCGCTAAACCTAATGCAAAGGATTTTTCTGTAATTTTACCATTTTCTACTAATGTCTTAGCGAGTTGATAGACGGCTAGATCAACATTTTTAAGCATGGATGTGACAACTGTTTTTTCGGCAACAAAAAACTGATCGATATCAACACCTGCTGCATAGATCCCCATTTCCTCTGCCTTTTTTATCGCCCCAAAGCCAGTAAAGCCTGCTGCATGGTAAATAAAATCAACGTTATTTTTGATATATCTTTCTGCTATTGCTGCACCAGCCTGGGTATCGTCAAAGGTACCAGCATAGTCACTCATAATTTCAATCGATGGCTGTACATAACGTGCCCCTTCGATAAAACCATTTTCAAAGTGATGGATAACAGGAGCATCTGCTCCACCAATAAAGCCAACTTTTCCTGTTTTACTTGTCATAGCAGCAATCATGCCAACTAAAAAGCTACCTTCTTGTTCTTTAAAGGTAATCGAAATGATGTTGTTAATATCAGATTGCCCGTCAATCAGTATAAATTGCTGAGAGGGATTTTGTTTTGCAGTCTTTTCTAGTGCTTCTTGTACAGAGAACCCGAGACCAATGATGATATCATATTTTTCTGCTACAAGTTCATTCAGCTTTTCCTCGTATTTACCATCAGGAGCCTCTTTGTAATCAAACAAAATGCCTAGCTCATCGCGCGCTTTTTCTAAGCCTTTAAAAGCGGAATCATTAAATGATTCATCGCCTAGTCCTGCATCTGATAGTAAAATTCCTATCTTATATCCTTCAGTTGATGTTTCTGTCGGTGCTGAGGAACAGCCTGCTATCAACAGAGTGATCAAAAGAAAACTAGTGAATAATTTCTTCAAATTTTGTGTACCTCCTGTTGTGTATAAAATATATATCGGCAAAAACTTAATATTTTTAGTCTGATGTCAGACATCCTTGCAAAAAATTTTTAGGATGTCTAAGAATAATGAATCATTTCTATATACATAATAAGTTAATAATATAAAGCTAGATTACTAATAAAGTAATTGATTTATAAAGGTTTTCGTAGCACTTCTTGTATGTACAGCACTATAAAAGCCTAACGCAAATAGCGTCAGGCTTATATGTTCTAAACAGCGCCGAATAATTTTAATAAATTAATAATAATAATGCCGATTACCCCAAAGTCTGAATCACCGAAGGTTGTGCCCTCATAGCCAATGTCTCCCATAAAGATAAGGAGTATGGCTGGAATAAAGCTAATTAATAAACCATTGGCAAAGGCTCCGGACATCGCACCAATTCTACCGCCAGTAGCATTTCCAAAGACACCCGCTGCAGCACCTGTGAAGAAATGTGGAACAAGACCTGGTACGATGACTTTTAGTCCGATGAAGGGGAGTATAAACATGGAAACCAGCCCTGCTATAAAACTAAAAATGAAACCAATAATAACGGCATTTGGTGCAAAAGGAAAGATGGTTGGACAATCAAGTGCTGGTTTTGTGTTTGGTACAAGTTTATCTGCAATGCCTTTGAAGGCTGGAATAATTTCAGCAATTAACATCCGTACACCTGCTAAAATAATATAAACACCCGCTGCAAATGTAATCGCTTGCATAATAGCGAAAATAATAAAATTTGAGCCAGCTGATAATTGTGACTCAATATAGGAAGGGCCAGCAAAAAGGGCAACAATTACAAAGAACACACTCATTGTTAAAGAAATAGCAACTGAGGTATCTCGTAAAAAGCCTAATGCTTTCGGAACCTGTATATCTTCTGTGGATTTCATTTTATTACCAAAGAGCTTACCAATCTTTGCAGAAACATAATAGCCAACACTGCCAAAGTGACCAACAGCAAAGTCATTACTCCCTGTTATTTGTCGAACTGTCGGCTGTAAAATGGCAGGGAACACGACCATACAAAGTCCAAGAATGATAGACCCAACAAGAATAAGAGGTGTACCACTCATCCCTCCAACTGATAAGGAAGCGGCGATTAAACAAGCCATAAATAATGTATGATGTCCAGTTAAAAAGATATATTTTAATGGCGTAAATCGCGCAAATAGTAGATTCATAATCATACCAAATACCATGATTAGTGCAGTAGCTGTACCAAAATTAGTCTGAGCAGCTGCCACGATGGCCTCATTGTTGGGAATGACTCCTTGTACTTGAAAGGCATGATCGAACATTTTACTAAAATGATCTAAAGAGCCAATTAAGACAGTGGCACCAGCTCCGAGGATGACAAAGCCCATTATCGTTTTTAATGTACCTGACAGAACAGTGGAACTTGATTTTTTTTGAATAAGTAAACCAATAAAAGCGAATAGGCCGACTAATATAGCTGGTGTTCCTAAAATGTCATGCATGATAACATCTAACATACCAACACCTCATCCTATCCAAATTTTTAATGCTTAAAGCAACGGTTCAAGCTTTTCTTTTATTTCTGAAATACTCATCATATTTACGATGCTCACAATGATTCCTTTGTCTTTCGCTAATTCATTCACGATATCTGCTGCCCCTAAATAAATATCTGCTTTCTCCGCCTTGGCAGACGCTAAATCTGTATGCGTTACCTCTGCATCTTTCCCCAATACTTCTAATGCTTTTTTAACATTCAATTCTAAAATAAAGCTACTTCCTAAACCGCTTCCACACACGACTAAAATTTTCATTCTGTTGACTCCTTTGTCGTATATTGTTTGATTTTCTCCCATATCATGTCCGCATGTTGACAGGCGATTAGGTCATCAATCTGATCGGGTTCTTGTAAGACTAATGCCAAATCAGCCAACACCTGTAGATGTGAAGCATTGTCAATGGCAGCTAGCACAATCAGTAGGTAGACAGGCTGATTAGGGCTGAAAAAAACAGGCTTTTGTAATCGTAGCAAGCTTATGGCTAGTTCAAGAACCCCATCAGATGGCCGTGCATGAGGAATGGCTACTTTGGGTGTGATGACAACGTAAGGACCATAGTGTTCAATAGATTGAATAATGGCTTCGACATAGCGCTGTTCAATTTTGTGTTGTTGTACTAATGGGCTAGCCGCTAAATGAATTGCTTCTTGCCATGATCGGACAAAGTTTGCAAGCTGTATACAATCTTTTGTCAACAGCTTGGTTAGCAAGGACAACCCTCCTTTCATAAAAATATCTTTCCATTCCATGTTATTACGACTGTATGTGGAATTATGTCATCGTAGAAGACATTTTTAATTGCTTTGCTATTTCATAAACCGACATTTTGACAAATTCATCCATTTTATGATCTAAGCGCGTTTTCGGATAAATCAATTGAATTTTTCTATTTAGTGTTACATCATGTAGATCTTTCTTTAGCAGTACACCTGATTTTAATTCTTCTTCTATTAAGGAAACAGATAGAAACGCCAAGTTTTTGCCAAAGGTCAGCATCTTCTTAATCGTGCTCACAGAATCCAGCTCAATTGTGTAAATAGAAGGCTGAAATGGGTCCATCCACTTTTCAATGAAGTGATTCGTGGAGCTAGAGGATGTATGCAACAATAGCTTGTACTTAAGAATATCTTCTTTGGTGATGTCTTTTTGTGCTGCTAGCTCGTGTGATGGGCTGAATGCCAATACAAGTGCATCTTCACCGATTGTTTCGTAATGAAGTAAAGGATTTTCCTGCTTAGTCTCCATGATGAGCCCGAAATCTAATTCTTGTAGTGCTACCTTTTTTTCAATTTCAGGTGCTGTTTTTACTTCTAATGAAATGCGAATCTCAGGATAGGTCGTTGAAACTTGATGAATTAAATCTGGCATAAAAATATGGGCAGGTAAGCCACTCGCCCCAAGTCGTAATGAACCGATATGGCCTGCTAAAAGATTTTCAATAAAACGATCCATATCCTTTTGAAGTTGAACCATTTGACGAGCGAAATGATACACACCTTCGCCCGCTTCTGTTAAACGGTATCCTCCAGCATTTGTTCGAAATAAATGAATACCGTATTCCTCCTCTATGGAGCGAATATGAAATGATACGGTGGGGGCTGTAATGCCAAGTGCTTTGGCGACAGGGGCTAATTTTTTTAATTCTACAAGTAAGCAAAATGCCTGTAATTTACTATTGTTCATTTTATCCTCCTAAAGGAAATTAGAAAAAATCTTGTATTTGCTTTAGTTTATTAGATTTTTTTTAACGTGTTATTAATAGTAGATTAATATTTTCTAAATATCTGGAATTTATAGTTGTAAGTAACGAGGAGGATACTTATGAAAATCTCATTAAAAAATATCGAGAAAAAATATGGGCAGTCTCAAGCATTGTGGCCGATTGATGTGGAGTTAGATCAGCAATTTATTACGATTCTCGGACAATCAGGCTGTGGCAAAACAACCTTATTAAAGTTGATAGCTGGCCTTGAACAGCCATCAAAAGGAGAAATACGATTTGATGACACCGTCATTTATTCTTCGGTGTCTCGTAAAAATGTCAAACCAAATAAGCGTAATATTGCCATGGTTTTTCAAGATTTTGCTCTATGGCCACATATGACCATCTTCCAAAATATTGCCTTTGGCTTAAAGGGTATTATTCCTAAATCAGCTATTCCTGAACGAGTCGAGCATGTGATGCGATTGGTAAAAATGCAAGGCTATGAGAAACGAAAGCCAGGTGAATTATCGGGTGGACAACAGCAGCGAGTGGCATTAGCTAGAGCTTTAGCGACCAAACCGCAATTAATTTTATTTGATGAACCTTTATCCGCTCTCGATGCTGTTTTAAGAGAGCAAATGCAAGATGAAATCATGCACCTCATTCATGAGCTTAATTGCCAAGCCATTTTCGTAACACATGATCAAACAGAGGCCATGACAATGTCTGATCAAATTATCGTTATGGAGGCAGGGAGGATTGCTCAAATTGGCTCGCCTGAGGAAATTTATCGTGCACCAGCAACGCCCTATGTGGCAGATTTTATTGGCAAAGTGAATTGGCTTCACAATCGACAATCAATTGTGCGACCTGAGGGTGTTTCTAGAGTATCGCGTCCTGGTACGATTGCCAAACAAGCGCAGATTGTGAAAAGTACATTTGTTGGCGATCGTTATCTAGTACAAGCACAGGTAGAAGGACAGTATTGGAGCTTTTATGAGAAGCAGCCATTAGAGCATGGAAAAAGATTGCAAGTTTTTATTGACGAAAAACAAATCTATCAATTGGAGGGTTTACATTGAAGAAACGACATTTTAAATTATGGGCAACTGCTGGCATTTTATTGGTCTTAGCATTAGCTGGCTGTGGTAATAAAGAGGCAAAAGAGACGAATGAAGCAAGTGCAAAGACACAGGAGGAGAAAGTTCTGACAGTGTATTCTGCTGGGCCAGATGGTTTAGCTGCAAATATTCAGCAAGCATTTGAAGAAAAAACAGGGATTAAAGTGGAAATGTTTCAAGGAACTACGGGTAAAATTCTCTCTCGTTTAGAAGCGGAAAAAAATAATCCTGTAGCTGACATTGTTGTACTTGCCTCTGTTGCCTCAATGGATGGGTTAAAAGCAACAGATCAATTGCAAAGCTACGAAGCGGCTAAAAACAAGGACAAAATTAACAGTGATTGGTCGGATCAAGATGGATATTTTTATGGCTACAGTGCCTCTGCTTTAGGTATTGCCTATAATACGAAAAATACGACACAGGCGCCTACGGATTGGTCTGATTTAGCAAAAGCTGATTGGCAAAATAAAATTAATATACCAGATCCAAGTCTGTCTGGCTCTGCTGTTGATTTCTTATTTGGCTACACAGCAGCAGAAAAAACAGCTTGGAGCACGATTGATAGTTGGAAGAAAAATGGCTTACAAGTCAATGGTGCGAATAAAGAAGCCTTGGATGCGGTTATTACAGGCGAGAAAAATGCCACGATTGCAGGTGTAGATTATATGGCTTATAAAGCAAAAGCAGACGGTGAGCCAGTGGAAATTATCTATCCGACGAGTGGGACAGTAGTTAGTCCAAGAGCGGTAGGTATTTTAAAGGATGCGCAACATGTAGAATCTGCACAAGCCTATGTTGATTTTTTATTGTCAGATGAAGGGCAAAAGCTAGTAGCAGATGCTTACTTATTACCAGGGAATAAAGATATTGCTGTGAAAAATCGTGCAGCATTAGATGAAATTCCACAGTTAACAGTTGATTGGATGGGTGCGGAAGCGAAACAGCTGGAAGTACTAACAAAGTTTACGGATTTATTTCGCTAAATAAAGGGAGGTTGATATACCTCCTTCTAGTTTTCATAGAGAAGGGTTGACATGCCATGATAATGGAAGGAAGACGAGCTTTTGGATTTTTACTGACAATTGTCATCATATTTGCTATCGCACCGTTGATGGCCATTTTATTTTATACCTTTATAAAAGAGGGACATGTTGATATATCACAGTTTAGTCGAATGTTTACACACGATAGAATATGGAAAACGCTTGGAAATTCGATGGTTTTAGGGATTTTCGTGATTATTGGGACAACAATTATCGCATTACCTATGGCTTTCATTCGCACGAAAACAAGTTTATATCAATATGAATGGCTCGATATAGTGTTAACGATTCCATTTATGACACCTCCCTATATTGGTTCAATGGGCTGGATTTTGTTTATGCAGCACAATGGTTTTTTACAGCAGCTTATTCCAAGTGCTGCTTGGATGACAGATTCCTTCTTTTCCTTATTTGGCATGGTAGTGATCATGAGCCTACACCTGTTTCCGTTTTTGTATTTAATGCTGAAAAATACATTGCTTCGCATAAATGGCTCATTTTTAGATGCAGCGCTGATTTTTGGGCGAAGTTCTTTGCAAAATTGGCTAAAAGTTGTGTTACCTCTTTTACTTTCGAGCTATGTTTTGGGAAGTCTCCTTATTTTTATTAAGACGCTTGCTGAATTTGGAACGCCAGCTACATTCGGCAGTCGGATTGGGTTTCAAGTGTTTACAACCGAAATTCATTCCTATTTATCAAGATGGCCAGTTGATATTCGCATGGCAACCTCGCTATCCTTATTCTTATTGTCAGTTTGCTTAGTCATTTGGTATTTCCAAAATCTCATTGGACGCAAATATACATATGGTGTGCTATCAGGAAAAACACCTGCTAGACGTGAGATCAAGGACAAGTGGTATATAAGAACAGCTTCTTGGACTTTTGTAGGGCTTGTTTTATTGCTATCTATCGGCATTCCTTATTTCTCTATTATCGTGACCTCTTTGCAAAAGGTACGGGGAGATGGTTTACAGGCAGGGAATTTCAGTTTGGCTTCTTATCAAGAGGTCTTCACTAGTGGAAGTGCAGGATTGACAGCATTTTTAAATAGCATTGTTTTTTCTATCATGACGGCCTTGATAACCGCCATAATAGGTTTATTCATCGCTCTTTATATTAAAAAAGGAGAAACCAGAAAGCAGCAAATATTAGACTTCTTTAGTTTAATGCCTAATATTATTCCGGGAATTGTCTTTGTTGTAGGTTTAATTATGTTTTGGAATGCTCCTTGGCTTCCCGCAACAATTTATAACACAAAGGCAATGGTAATAGTCACATACTGTGTACTGTTTTTACCTTATTCGGTGCAGTATATAAAGTCTTCTTTTTCACAATTGGATGCCTCTATTTTTCAATCAGCTGCTATTTTTGGTCGTAGTAACATTGCGGTTTATCGTCGCATTATCCTACCACTTTTGATGCAGGGTATTTTAACAGGAATGATGATGACTTTTATTATTTCAATGCGAGAGCTTGTAGCTGGCCTTTTAATTTTGCCACCATCCGTAGAGACAGGGGCAACCTTTATCTATAGCCAATTTGAGCAAGGTAATGTAGGGGTTGGAATGGCAGTAGCTGTTATAACCGTCCTTATGACTGTTATTTTTATGTTCCTATTGGGTTGGCTGCAAAAACGAGGAGGGCAGGCCAATGCTTAGTGTTGAAATTTTAGGTGGTGTAGGCGAATATGGGCGCAATTGTTTTTATATAGAAAATCAGAGGCAGGCCATTTTATTGGATTGTGGCATTATGAAAAATACACAAAAAACGCCACCAAATATTACATTTAATCATATTGAAAAGCTAGCTGCTGTCTTTATTTCTCATTCGCATATTGATCATGTAGGGGCATTGCCAATACTACAGAACATGGGCTATACGGGACCGATACTAATGAGTCATACAACTGCTCAGCAGCTTCCACTGCTTATCCCACAAGTCAGAACTTTCTATCCAGATACGATTGGAAAATGGATAGAGATCAATGAATATCTTGCCTTTCAATGGGGATATAGTGGGCATTTAATTGGAAGCGTGTGGTACAAAATCCGTTTCTTTGATGAAATGATTTTTTTCTCTGGTGATTATGTAGTCGATTCGTATTTATTAAAGGCGACCTTGCCAGAGGAGGATGGAACGGTTTATGATGTAGCGTTTATTGATAGTGGACATGCGGAAAAATGCATTCGAAATCTTGAGGTGTTAGAGCAAATGGCTATGTATGTAAAGGCTCATCCCAATCATTCATTTATATTCCCCTCCTCTTTTTCGGGCAAAACAGTCGATATTATGACGTATCTTTCCGAACATACAACTCGAGCGATTAGGGTAGATGCCAAGCTACAACCTTTATTGGCGCATTATGATGAAGAACATGAAAATATTTGGCCGAATAAAGTGATGCTTTTAGAACGACTCAAGCAAAAACTGGACAGTGACCATGTACTGTATTTTGTCTCAGAGCAGGATGAGGCTCAAGTGGAGGAGCTTGCAAAGGTTTATCCGACGGCAATTTTTGTTCATACAGGCTATTCTCGTCATGCTTCCAATCCAGCTAGCTTAAAGCATATCTCTGAGGAGTTCTTCTATAAAACACATCCAGACTATTGGGATTTAGTGGAACTGTCACAGAGACTTCGTGCACGACAAACGATCTATTTTCACAGTACACATACAAATTTAACAACAACATTTCCGAAGGAGGAATTAAAGCGTGACTAAACTAAAAAAATGGGCATTTTATCTGTGTGTCTTGGGCTTAATAGTGATTAGTATGATGGGTGTGAATACAACACAAGCGAAAGCAGCCATTGAGCCAGGCCATGAAATTAAATTCAATATTAAACCTGAGATTTTTAATGAATCAACTATTGTCCAGGCTTTTCAAGCAACTAAAAAGGATGACGTAAAAGTTTATTTTTATGATACGCTTGACCAATTGTTTCTACGTCATGACTATATACACCGCTTACGTGTATATAAGGGTAGTAATAAAATGGATATAACCTACAAAAAGCGTTTTTTAAACACACCTTTAAGTGAAGCAATGGCAGAAACAATGAATCATGGTTTTACTGGTTCTGAGTCAAATTATAAGTTTGAGCTAGATATTAAGGGAGATCATCGTACATTTACGATAAGCCGAAAGGAATCTTTGAAGACTTCTGCTGAAGTCTCTTATGATTCAGTTGCTACAAATGTTGCGAAAAAACTCATTCTTGAAAATGCGCCAAAGAAAATTGTAAATTGGAACTCCGAAGCATGGTATAAAAATACGTTGTCTCAAGTTGTCGTATATGGGCCTGCTAATGCTACGACCTATAAAGGAAGCTTTTTAGGACATGAAGCGGATATAGAGGTATGGCAGTACAAAGGCGATATTATGGTTGAACTTTCTACGAAGGTAGATGATGCGGCTCAAGCAGCTACTATAGAAAAGCAATGGTATGAGCAACTTTTATCCACTGGCTATCTAAGCGGGGATCAACGTGGTAAAACGGCATTTGTTATGGATAAATGAATAGGACGATAATGATTTCGCCTCATATAGAAATGAGGCGAAATTTTTCTTTGGCAACAGAGAGATTAAAAAAGTAGGTCCATGTTTGTTCTAACTTTGATAATTTCGCTTACACTTACTATAGGACGAACTTTGGGTGATATGAGGGGGAAATAACATAGCGAAAAAAATGGGCATTGTTACACTACTACTTTTCGGTGTTTACGTGCTTTGTATGTACTGGTATATTTTCCACAGCGGTGGTGGTAAAATACCAAGTGCCTTACAAGGAACGGCGGCAGATCCAGTGATGTTTATGTCTGGCAAGGAGCTTTTTTTAAGTGGTGAATATTCAAAAATACGGAACTTTGTATTCTTTGTAGCCACACCTTTAGAATGGCTTATTTACTTCTTGATTTTACTATTGGGTGTATCTCGTTATTTCGAAAATGTGACGACCTCCCAAACGAAGTGGAAGCTATTGCAAAATGCGGGTTACTTATTCCTATTATCTTTATTGCTCTATATTGTGCTATTCCCACTTGATTATTATCGCTATCATCTAAGCAAAAGCTATGGCATTAGTACACAAGCATTTGCATCTTGGATGAAGGATGGTGTCATTGATTTTTGGGTGAATTTTGGCACTAGCTTGATTATTGTTACGGTGATTTATTGGCTCATTAAAAAGAGCGAAAAAAGATGGTGGCTCTATGCTTGGCTTTTAACTATCCCCTTTACAATCTTTGTGATGTTCATTCAGCCAGTTGTCATTGATCCTTTGTACAATGATTTTTATCCACTAAAAAATAAAGAACTGGAAACAAAGATACTTTCACTTGCTACACAGGCCAATATTCCGGCAGAGCATGTTTATGAGGTCAACATGGCAGAAAAGACAAATGCTTTAAATGCTTATGTGACAGGAATTGGGAGCAATTCGAGAATTGTGCTATGGGATACTACATTAAATAGACTAACGGACAATGAAATTTTATTTATCATGGCACATGAAATGGGACATTATGTTGAAAAACATATTTATTTTGGCATTGCAGGCTATTTATTCTTAATGTTAATAGGAATATGGCTAACAGCGAAAATTATGCGTCGCTTGATTTCACGATATGGACAGGTTTTAAAAATTAATAAAATCAGTAGCATTCGTTCCTATCCATTATTTTTACTCATTACTTCTATTTTACTATTTGCTTCCAATCCAGTATCCAATTTTATATCGAGATATCAAGAAACGAGAGCCGATCAATATGCTATTAACCTTATGAATGATCGAGAAGCGGCTGTAACAGCATTTCAAAAGCTAACGATTTCAGGCTTAAGTGAAGTGAACCCGCCACTCTTAGTAAAGTGGTTCCGTTATACACATCCACCGATGCTTGAGCGAATCTATAAAGTTGCGGATACTGGGGAACATAAACAAAATATGCCTTTAAAGGAAGAACAGAAGAAAAAGTAAGAGGATAGGTTTTTCAGGAGTGTAATTTGGGTAGTCTATGACAAAGATGTATCAAAAATTGGTCGTTGATTGATAGGGGATAGCATTATGCAAAATGTGATTACAATTACACTTTCTTCCATTTTAGTGGCCTTTGCCTATAATTATTTATTGATTCCCCATGAAATCTTGAGTGGTGGGTTGAGTGGTATTGCCATCATGCTTGGGATTATTACCCCTTTAAATACAGGCGTGTTAAATTTACTGCTTAACCTACCTTTACTGATTTTAGGTGTGATGAAGCTCGGCAAGCGATTTATTAGCTACACCATTCTTTCGGTGGCTGTGTTGTCAGTGAGTTTATATATTATTCCAATACACAAAGCGACCCAAGAGCCAATCCTCGCGTCCTTATTTGGTGGTGTTATTGTAGGGTTTGCAATGGGCATGATTTTCCGAGCAGCTGGCTCCTCAGGGGGCTTTGATATAATTGCTATGCTACTTAGCCGGAAACGTGATTTTCCGCTCGGTACGTTAATTGCCGCTATGAATGGAATCGTAGTGGCTGCTTCTGGCTTTGTCTTTAGCTGGGATGCGGCGTTGTTAACCCTTGTGTCCATTTATGCAACTGGAAAAGTAGTGGATACAATTCATACGAGCCATATTAAATTAACGCTGATGATTATTACGAGTAAAGGGGACGAGGTCAAACAGCAACTATTAGAAAAGCTACATCGTGGAGTAACGATTATCGATGCAAAGGGAGCGTATTCAGGCGAGGGTCGGAAAGTATTAATTACTGTTATTACGCGTTACCAACTAGCTGATGTGAAAAGCACGATTAAGGAGACTGATCCAAAGTCGTTTGTGAATATTTTACAGACGACGGAAGTAATCGGAATGTTTGATCGTGGTACAACTAAATAATGCTATTCTCTACACACGTTTTAGGTTATACTTACCATAATCGAACGTGTGTTTTTATTTGAGGGGACGGGGATTGTTAAGATGGAAAAAGAAATAATTCATGCTTACTGTATACAGCTTCATGGAACAACGTATGACTATCAAGAGGAGTGGCAAGCAGATCGCTATCATATCGGTGGAAAAATGTATGCCATGCTTGGAGGAAATAGAACAGGTAAGCCTGTTCTTACATTGAAATGTGAGCCTTCTCGAGCGGAGGAATTACGAGAAGCCTATGCAAGCATTATACCTGGTTACTATATGAATAAAACCCATTGGAATTCCATTTATATGGATGCTGAGGATGTCCCGATGGATTTGGTAGAGAATCTTATTAAGCATTCGTATGAACTTGTTTTCAATAAACTAACGAAGAAAGCACAGCAGGAAATTCAATTGATTGGCAACCCTTCAAACAAGTAATGAATAGCGCATTTACCTTTTTGGCAAATGCGCTAATGACTAATTATAACCATGCTCACCATAAGGCTTTAGTGTCTCAAGCCATTTTTGCTCCAGCTTTTCGAGCTCTTTTTTTTCATCGAAATAGCCTTCTTCTTTTTTCTTTAAATACTCAACGATTTTCACCTCGAAAGCATCTTGACCAAATGAATTGTAGTCCGCTTGAAGCTCCTTGTTCGTATGTGTATTCGTTTTGAGCATAAACTGAAAACCATTTAAACGCTTCAAATTATTAAAGCTACCGACAAATACTTTATTTGTTTGTGTATTCGTCATTGTAAAAACGCCCGCTTCAATTTTCATGTCCTTATACATTTCTTTTAACTCTTTTTTATGATCCATTTTTATTAACCTACTTTCTTATTTTTTTACCCAATAGGCACTGCCATCTGCTTTCCGGTCAAGAAAACCGTATTCAATTAAGTAACGACGTATGTGAACATAGTCTTCATACATCGGTTTAATCACTTCATTTAATTCTTTTTCAGTATAATGCTTTTCTTGGTCAAAAAGATTTGCAATTGCACGCAGCACTACAATTTTCTGTTTTTCGCGCTTTGGAAAGCGAACCAGTTCCTTGCCAACACCATTTGGAAATAGCTTCTCTAATAATTGCTGTTCTTCCGTGAGGGTAACGTTATAGCGATCGTCGACCATAGTAGCTGTTTTATGAATAGGCACAAATGGTTCCTCCTTCTGATCTTGTTCTTTTAGTAACTCCATCATCACCATCAATGTTTTGGCTTGGCGTTCCTTTTCTTTTAAAGCAAAACGGTGATGGCGAATCGTGGTGGCACTGCCAATCTCTAATTCTTCTTTTATCTCCTGATCTGATTTTCCCTCATAAAATAAGCGTAAAATATGACTTTGATGTTCTGTTAAGCCTGTCATTTTTTTATTGAGACCGTTTAAATAATGAAAAACAGAATGGTGAGCCAATGTAATATGGTGTTGCATCATTTTCTCTGCTTCATATAATAAGCCCTCTTGAGGATAAATAATGCCTTTTTCTACTTTTTCACCGCATAGTAGGCAGGTGAAGTGTGTCGCTTGATCGATATATCCCTTTTTTAGATCATCGATAGGAGCTTGCCAAAATAATTCATTTACATCCATTGCAGTCCCTCCTTGATAAAACAAACGAATTCTAAATTTGTTTGTTATTTAATATTTAAAATAACAAAATGTTTGTATTAAAGCAATAAAAAACACATCGTATTCTAAACGATGTGTAAAATGGTTGGCTCATATTTAGTTATACTTTCTCTTAAATAAGATCATAGATGCTAGAGAAAGAACTACAATTGTACAGACAATCACAATTAGACTTGTTGTGGAGCTAAGTATATGTCCATTTAGTTCATAAACAATGCCATAATTCATTTTATAATCTTCCACATAAGAAACGGGCACACCATCAAAGACATTTGCAATAGAGCTCTCCATAAATGCATTGCGTAATAATAGTGTTGTATGGCTAATTGGAAAGTACATGATTATATGTTGTGCAAAGCTTGGTAGAGCTCCAAGAGGTACATAAACACCACATAAAAATCCAAGTAATGTACCAACAATTGTGCCGAGTGTTGAGAAAGCATTTTGGGTCGACACAAATAACGAAAGAAATAAATTAAAAACACTCGCAAGCAAGACAGATAAAAACAGTATGCTCAATACCTGAATAAAATCCCCAAAACTTAAAATCTTACCTCCCGTTGTGACAATAAAGATTTCACAGCCAAGGAGCGCAATAAAGGAAAAAATACAGCCGATAATAAATGCATTGAGCACATAGCTCAACTGAATAGTTGCACGAGAAAGGGGAGCTGTTAAAAAGTCGGCTTGTACTTTGGATTCTTGGTCTTTAACAGCGATACCATAGGCACCAAGTGTAGTCGAAACAGCAATCATGGATAGTAAACCTGCTACTAGCCACTCATTGACCATGGTGATCAATTCAGGTGTAGCTTCTGTTAGTTGTTCAATGGCATCTACCTGCATTTTTTGGAGAAAGACAGCGTACAACACAATGACAATAATGACTGACAGTAGGGAGAAGAACACCTGTGTTTTATCCCGTCTAAATATTTTGTTATTACGCAGAACTAGACTAATTAATGCTTCCACTACGCAACCTCCTCCTCTGCCATAATATGAAGAAAGACATCATCCATTGATCCTTTAATGACTTCGAAGGAGGCGATAAGTGGCTCAGCTTTTTTTAAAAGGGGAAGTGCTTGTAAGGTAGACGTTAAACGGATGGTGTATATCCCTTGATTCTCTGTGTAGGAGATCGCATTTTCCTCAAGAAACTTCACACCCTCCTGTGCATTTTGAAAAACGAGAGCCATTGAATCATAGGCATATTTTGTTTTTAGTGCATCGGGCGTTCCCAGTGCGACAATTTTACCTTGCTTTAAGACAGTGACTTGGTGAGCGACTGCCGCTTCCTCCATATAATGGGTCGTTAAAAAAACAGTCATATTGGTTTCCCGTTGTAGCTGCTTAATCGCCTGCCAAACAAATTGACGTGTTTGTGGATCTAAACCCGTTGTAGGTTCATCCAGAAATAAAATACTTGGACGATGAATCAGTGCACGAGCAATATCTGCTCGCCTTTTTTGTCCCCCTGATAATGTTCCATATTTTTTCATTTCAATATCCTCTAAATGCAAATAGGTGGAAACAAATTGATAGTTATCGGTAAGCTGTGCTTTCGATAAACCATATGTTTTACCTCGATGGAGGATATTTTCACGTACAGTTAATCGCTCATCTAATAGACTTTGCTGGAAAACGACACCAATAGATTTACGGATATCCGCGTTATCATTGCTTGCGTCGAGTGTGAAACCATTAATAGTTACTTGACCACTCGATTTTTTTAGTAAAGTACAAAGTATTTCAATCGTTGTAGATTTACCTGCACCGTTTTCACCTAAAAAAGCGAATAGGGTGCCTTGTTCGACTGTAAAAGAAATACCTTTGACAGCTTGCTGTTCTCCATACTGTTTACATAAATTTTCAACTTTTATCGCAAACGTCATAAGTGGTTAATCCCTTCTCTTTTGAATTTCTTTATTGATTTTTTCAATATCATTTAATTGGAGAACATATAGAATACACCAAACAATCAAGTAAATAATGGCTTCAGCAATAAGTACATACCATACACCTGAATCAAACCAACTACCAAAATAGCCTGCGGTTAGTACACATGCTGTCACCGCTACTAAATGGAGAAGAAGCTGAACTGTAAATGGCAATTGCTCCATATCAAAAATGACGGATAGCAAACCAATGGCAATGCCAAGGATGGCCGCGATAACAATTTGCTCCAATAATTCTGTTCCTGAGGCCACCGCATTATTTGATAGGACGCTAAGTGTCACTAAGACATAAGAGGAGCTAAGGGAAATGAGTAGACCGATAATCATCATGCGTAAATACTTCATGCTATGAATCCCTCCCAATACCTAAGTGTCTCTTTAATTCTTTTAAATATTTTCGGCTGACATGAATGGCTACGTCATTTTCAAGTAATAGCTGTGTAGTGCCGATTTTGCCCATTTGAATAGAGGATATTTTATGGATATTGACGAGTGTAGACTTACTCACGCGTACAAAATCTTTGGCTAGCTGAGCCTCAAGCTCATATAATTTTCGCTTGGACTCAAACTCTTGCTCATCTGTCTGTAAAAATACTTTGGCATCCTCTGCGTAAATGGAATAAATATCGGAAATTTTTAAGAGATGAATTTCTTGTTGGTCATACCCATCTAGCATCGTAGTTTGGGATGCTTGAAGCTGTCTCATCAATCTTTCAATTTGCTCATTATATTCCTTGGCATGAATATGAACCTCAGTTTCCTCGAGCTCATGATTGATGGTTAAATGAATTTTCATAGGAGGCCTCCTTTAAAAACGCTGAATCAGGTATTACTAATGTAGCATAGAAAATTTTAGCAAGGATAAATTGTTCGATAAGAGGTTTTATTTGTTGGATAACAGGTTCTTTTTCAACGATAGCAAACAGCTCAAAAGTCGGTCCAGTAGAAAAAGCGGTTTATAAAGGTCATAATAGGCTTATCGAGTTGAAGGGGTTGCTACCATGTTTATTTTTGATAAGCATATGTTCATCACATTATGCATTGGTTTAATAGGTGCTGTAGTTTTTCAATTTTTCCATATACCGATGCCTTGGCTGTTAGGAGCGATTACAGCGGTGCTCATCGTGCAGCTATCCACCAACGTCCAATTAAAATGGCATCATTCTTTCCGCAATTTTGGTTTAGTCGTAGCAGGTTATTCTATCGGCTATGCCTTTACACCAGAAGCTGTACAGGACATCAAGCTTTTTTTAGGAAGCATGGTCGTGTTAAATATTATATTTATTTTGTTGTTTTTTGCGGTAAGTTTCCTTGTTGCCAAGCGGACAGATTTAGATTTTGCGACTGCCTTAACGTGTTGTGTTCCTGGGGGCATGTCGCAGGTTGTGGCATTTGCGGAAGAGCAACAAGAGATGGATATGGTGGTCATCACATTCTTTCAAATCCTTCGCGTTCTTTTAATCGTTGGCTTTGTTCCTTTAATGGTGGCAGGGGCAGGTGGCAATAGTTCTATGATTGATGGAACATACACATGGAACCTTGTTGGCATACTTGTGGTATGTGGTGGCGCAGGGTGGCTAGCACAAAAGCTAAAAATTCCAACAGGCTATATGCTAGGCCCAGTGTTTTTACTAATGGGCGTTAATATGGCAGGGATAGAAGTGCCAAAATTACCATTATCGCTTCTGCATATTGCCCAACTCATGCTAGGAATTTATATTGGATTATTATTGAAAAAAGAGGATTTACATTTATCGAAGAAGCATATCTTTTATGCGTTTGTTTCGGCGGGCATTTTTATTGGGGCAGCCTATGGTTTAACATTTGTGATGGCAGCGTTGTACAGCCTTGATTTTAGGACAAGCTTTTTAAGTATTGTTCCTGGTGGTCTTGATCAAATGGGGATTATTGCCGCTTCGGTCCATGCAAATGTCACGATTGTCACGGCCTTTCAGCTTTTTCGTGTACTAGTTGTCTCGATTTTTCTGGTGCCTGTGGTAAAAGTATTTGTAAAAAAAGTGAAAACATGAGGGGGCTATGAATCAACCACTCATGTTTTTCTTTGTGCGAATTTCGATCAATTAGAACTTTTGAATGATGATAAATGAACGTTAAATTTTCCCTTTCCAAATAATCCGAATAATGTTATGATAGCCATAACTACTATGAACGGAGGTGAGAAGGAATGAATAAAAACGCTACGAAAACATGTGTAAAAGTGGATACGGCTATGTATTTTGCACGTGTGATTACTTTCGATTTTGCGAACAACGGGATAGGTCTGTCCATTTTTAAGCAAAATCAAATAACAAACGTAGCGAATTAACCATTCTTTTTCACACATTTAATTGAGAAGAGGACTGCTTGTTAATGAGCAGTCTTTTTTGTGTTCTAAAGATGTTTTCGCACGTTTCATTGGAGGAAAAAACGATGCAAATGAAAGCTGAACAAATTCAAAAAATTATGGGTAGCAATATATTATTCGAGAACCTACAGCTAGAGGTAAATAGTGGTGAACATGTGGCGATTGTTGGTGTAAATGGCAGTGGAAAAACGACTTTATTACAACTGCTTGCAGGGGTAGAGATACCTGACAAGGGACGAATAATTAAAAGTAAAGAAGCGACGATTGGCTATTTACATCAGATTCCACATTATCCACTCCATGCTGTGAAAGAAGTGCTGGAGGAAGCATTTGCGGATATTTATGCAATAAAGGCAAAAATGACAGCACTTGAGCAAGAGATGCAGTCGACGGTCACGGATAAAATATTACTGCAATATGGGCAATTGCAGGAGCAATTTATGCTATTAGGGGGCTATGAAGTAGATGCACAGCTAGCAATGATTGCAAATGGACTGGGTATTTCAGATATGCTAGAGCAGCCATTTAGTAGTTTAAGTGGTGGTGAAAAAACAAAGGTTATGCTTGGACAAATTTTATTGAAAAAGCCCTCTATTTTGTTATTGGATGAACCAACGAACCATCTGGATATGCAAGCTATTGAGTGGCTTGAACATTATGTGCGAAACTTTGAGGGGATTGTCATTGTCGTATCTCATGATCGTCAATTCATGAATCAAATAGCCCAGAAGATTATTGAAATTGAGGATGGAGAGGCTTTTACGTATAACGGCCATTATGATGCCTTTATAGCACAAAAAGAAGCAAAAATTGAGCAACAGTTTGCAAATTATGAAGAGCAGCAAAAGAAAATTAAAAAGATGCAAGAAACAATTAAACGATTAAAGCAGTGGGCAAATGAGGCGAATCCACCAAACGCCTCGATGCATCGACGTGCTAAGAGTATGGAAAAAGCATTAGCACGTATCGAGCGAGTAAAGAAGCCCCTCACTAAAAAGAAAATGAATTTAGCGTTAACGATGGCTGAACGCAGTGGTAAAGAGGTCGTGCTATTGCAAGCCATTGATCATGGCTTTGATAAGCCTTTATTGAAGGAAAGCAATCTAGCTATTTATTTTGGCGAAAGATTAGCGATTGTTGGGAGCAATGGTAGTGGAAAATCAACATTATTAAAAATGATGTTAGGGGAAATCATTCCTAATCAGGGAGTGTGTCAGATTGGAAGTAATGTGAAATTTGGATACCTTTCCCAGCAATTTGAACATCCAAATCCTGCTATACGATTAATTGATGCATTTCGTGAAAGTGTCGCCGTGTCAGAGGCGGAAGCTCGCCATATACTCGCACGATTTTTGTTCTATGGCTATGATGTCTTTAAAAAAGTGAAGGACTTAAGTGGTGGAGAAAAAATGCGTCTTCGTTTAGCACAATTAATGCATGAGGATATCAATGTCTTAATCTTAGATGAGCCAACGAATCACTTAGATATTGAAGCAAGAGAAGTATTGGAAGAGACACTAGAATCCTTTGAAGGTACGATTATTGGGGTGTCACATGACCGCTATTTCTTACAGAAAATTTTTACGAAAACGGCGTGGATTGAAAACCAGACTATTCAAGTTTTTGAGGGAGATTATGAGTGGGCTAGAGAAAAACGACAGGAACTTGCAATGAAAATGGTTGAAAAACAACCAGTAAATAAAACGCAGCCACCTAAAAAAGAATTACCGATTGAACAGCAAATTGAAAAATTAGAGACAAAACTACAACAACCATCGCTTGCTAAAGAACAACGGCAGAAGCTTGAACTTCAATTAGAAAATTTATATGAAAGATGGTTAGAGGGGGCACAGAGCATGTTTAATTTAGAACGCATTATGCAGCTTGATATAGAGTATGTGAAGAGCTTCAGTGAAGTGGAGGTTTGTAAGGAGGGGGTCTTATTTTACAATCAGGCTATCCCAACCTATTACGATGCAAATCATGCACAGATTTGGAGAAAGATTGAACAACCTGACTTATTTTTACACGACATCAAAGATTTCTACCAATCAAAATCTCTGATCCCGCGTATTTATTTATATAATCTTGAACAAAATCAGCTATGTATAGAGGCATTAGAGACGCATGGCTTTCAATATGAGCATTTTGTCAATGAAGTTCAGTACTGGGACGGTGAATATGCGATACTTCCACCTAATCCTGCCATTCAAATTGAGCGTGTAACGGATGCAAATATGGAGGAAGCATTAGCAGTAGAAATGAGCATTTCTGCATTTGGGGAGCCTTCATTAATAAAAAAGGCATTTGAGCAAACCTATCATTCGTCACATTTTACGTATTATCTACTAAGACTAGATGGGGTGGCGTGCTGCTCAGCAAATATTTTTGTGTCAGAAAATCAAGGTAGGATTGAAAGTGTTGCAACAACTGAAAGCTATCGTGGTCGTGGTTTAATCGGCTATATGCTGCAGCATATCCAACAGCAATCAGTCAAGCTGGGATTGGACGATCTTTGGATATTACCAATTAGTGAACAGGTTGCCAAAGTCTATGAGAAGGCAAATTTTAAATCGGTGGGCTCCATTGCATCGATTCATGCGTTTACTGAAGGGAAGAGCATTCAAGATATCCGCCAACAGGCTTAAATAGCTACACATAAAGATCGCCAAATTCCTGTAGTGCTTACAAGGAACTTGGCGATTTTTTAGAACTGTACTCGTCAATTTTGATTACAGGTTGTTTTAATGAAGGGATGCTTTAAAATATAATCAGCAAAAATCATTTCCTGCTCCTGTAGAACGATAGCTACTCATTACGACATCGTATTCCTCAGGCCTCAGTTAACAGCATTGTTTTTATCTTGTCATCTATCGCTTTGATATAAATTTGCGAGATGCAACCATACACGGGTTAGTGGAGCAGGTGGAAAGGTGTTAAAGGATAAGTAGGAATAAATGAAAACTAGTAAAATCCTGAATAGTATCGACTATTCGGGATTTTTGTTTTATTGTTAATAAAGAAGGATTTTCAATTATTAAAAGTTTTTTACTTGAAAAAATGTCGTATTCGATTTATTGTCTTTAGAGATACTTGTTTAATGGACTTGGAGGATATGAAATGCACGGAATTTATATACGCTATAATGTCTCAGATGAAACCCAAGCAGCACAATGGCCCAAAAAAATGGATGCATTTGCGTATGTTCAACGAGAAAAACCACAACAAGACAATGATAACTTGCTGTCAAAAGAAGAGCTAAAAAACCATGCCATTCGCTATATTAAAAGCTTGAAAGACAATGCAAGTGTCCATTTAGTAGAGCAGCGCAACGGTGAAATTGAACATTTTGATCGACGCTACATGGAGTCATTAAAGTTAAAGGAAAGCATCGATTCCCAACTTATTAATCTAGAAGAAATACGCTTATTATTGCAATTAATGAATGTCTTGAATTTATCCCATGCTTTTGGAGAAAATGCTGGCAAGCTACTTCGTCAAATAACGCCATATGCCAAAGAGGTAGAACATCCAACATTCCAAACAACACGCGTTGAGCGCCATTTTTATTCGGAGCTAATTGAACAAATTGAAATGGTTTACGCACGAATTATGCGTCAGCACAACCCATCGACAACGGAAATGCAACAATCAGAAAAGCTCTGGACAACTGTCTGTGAGCAAGCAATAGAAAAAGTAGAAGCACGAATCGAACGTTTATCATCTATTAAGTTAAAGCATGAGAAAAATTTGCTAGAGTTTAGTCACTTAAAACAGCAAAATATCGAAGCGAAGGAACGCTTAGATCTAGCTGTCCATGAACTGGATGCCATTTTAAATGTATTAGAATCATAAGAAAAGCATGTCTCTGTCAAAATAGGAGACATGCTTTTTATGTTGTCGTCGGATAGAGGGACAAAAGTGACGGTTAGCAGTGCGAAAGTGGTGGATAGCTTTGTAAGATTGACGGATAGCTGTGCTTTACTTCGCTTTCTCCTCTGTTTGATCCCGCTTAGTTTGGCGTGAAAGGCGGATTAAATCCAATCCAAGAAGCACAACAATGATATAGAATAGAGGACTTGTGAACGATAAGCCAATTTGTGATTGACCGCCAAGTAATGTTAAAACAATCCATAATCCAACTGTATACAATGTTAATCCGATATAAGCCTTTTTTGATAATCTTTTATATCTACCCTTGTCGAAGGCTAGCTGAATGATGACAAGCCCAACTAATATAAGCAATATTATTTTTTTAGTCAGCATCGCAGCAATAGCTGTATCAGGGAAGAAATCATTAACGAATAATAACGTGAAAAATACTAGAATTATAAAATTTAAGATTGTCGAAAGCTTCATGCCATTTCTCCTTAGTTGTCAGAATACTTTTCTATTGTAACATGGTTCTAATGAAAGCAAAAAATAATACTTTAAAGAAGAGTTTGAAAAATTTTGAAACTTTTCCTGAGGTACATCCGTATAGTAGGTAATATGATGAAAAGGGGTGAGCAACTTGACGCTATTTGGCTATTCACTCGAGCAGATCTTTTTGGTGGTTTTGATTTTCGCTGGCCTTGCCACAGTATTGGTTATGTTTTTTGGTGATGCAGTCGAAGGTATTGGGGAAGGACTACCCATTTTTAATCCGAGTGTCATTCTATCTTTCATTACGTTGATGTCAGCAGCAGGTTTTATTTTAGAAAAACTAGCCTGGTTCTCTAGCGTTTGGAACATCATTGCTGCATGTATCATCGGTGCTATTTTAAGTTCCATCTTTTATTTATTTGTTCTCGTTCCGCTACGTTCCGCTGATGTTTCTTTAGCTTACACAGAGGAATCGCTAGGCGGGCAATTAGGAAGAGTTATTGTGCCAATTCCAGTAGATGGTTTTGGCGAGGTTGTTATCGAAACGACAAGTGGCATGATTTCAAAACGGGCAACGGGCTATGATAATGAAGCCATTGACTATGATGAAACCGTACTTGTTGTGGATGTGAAGGACGGAACACTTTTTGTTAGAACGTACGAGAAAAAATTTGTTTAAAGGAGAGATATGTCTATGTCAACCGATATCTTAATTGTTTTAGGAATTGTAGCATTTGTATTAATTGCCCTAGTCGGCTTATATGTGACAAAGTATCGTACGGCGGGTCCAGATGAAGCACTGATTGTGACAGGTAGCTATCTCGGCTCTAAAAATGTACATAAGGATGAGTCGGGGAATCGCATTAAAATCATTCGTGGGGGCGGTACATTTGTATTCCCTATTTTCCAACAAGCACAGCCGTTAAGCTTACTTTCTAGTAAACTAGAAGTGACAACGCCTGAGGTGTATACAGAGCAAGGTGTTCCTGTTATGGCAGATGGTACAGCCATTATTAAAATTGGCGGTTCCATTTCAGAAATTGCGACAGCAGCAGAGCAGTTTTTAGGCAAGCAAAAAGCAGAGCGCGAAGGGGAAGCACGTGAAGTATTAGAAGGTCATTTACGTTCCATTTTAGGATCTATGACGGTTGAAGAAATCTACAAAAACCGCGATAAATTCTCACAGGAAGTTCAACGTGTTGCTTCACAAGATTTAGCAAAGATGGGTCTTGTCATTGTATCCTTCACGATCAAGGATGTACGAGATAAAAATGGCTATTTAGACTCACTAGGGAAACCGAGAATCGCACAGGTAAAGCGAGATGCTGATATTGCGACTGCAGATGCAGAAAAAGAAACACGTATTAAACGTGCAGAAGCGTCTAAGGAAGCACAAAAAGCAGAACTAGAGCGTGCGACGGAAATTGCAGAAGCAGAAAAAGAAAATCAATTAAAAGTAGCTGAGTTCCGACGTGAGCAGGATATTGCCAAAGCGCGTGCTGACCAAGCGTATGAGCTTGAAACTGCTCGTGCTAAGCAGGAAGTAACGGAGCAAGAAATGCAAATTCGCATTATCGAGCGTCAAAAGCAAATTGAATTAGAAGAAAAAGAGATTTTACGTAGAGAAAAGCAATATGACTCTGAGGTTAAAAAGAAAGCAGATGCAGATCGCTATGCAGTGGAGCAAAATGCTGCAGCCGAAAAAATGCGTGAGCTTGCACAGGCTGATGCGGAAAAATATCGTATTGAATCATTAGCAAAAGCAGAGGCAGAGAAAATTCGTTTGGATGGTCTTGCCAAAGCTGATGCAGAGCGAGCACAAGGGGAGACGGAGGCTGATATCATTCGTCTACGTGGTCTGGCTGAAGCTGAAGCTAAACGTAAGATTGCCGAAGCCTTTGAATACTATGGTCAAGCAGCTGTACTGGATATGGTTGTACGCATGATGCCAGAGTATGCAAAAGAGCTTGCAAGTCCACTTGGCAATATCGATAAGATTACAGTGGTCGATACTGGTGGTGGAGAGGGAAGTGGTGCGAATAAGGTGACATCTTACGCAACCAATTTAATGTCTACACTTCAAGAAACATTAAAAGAAACTTCTGGTCTCGATGTAAAAGAGCTGATCGAGAGCTATGCTGGGAAGCACACATTGCGTCCAGAATTAGAGCAGATTGCTTTAGGACTTGAAAAAAAGCAAGCACCTGAAGAAACGAAAGAAGCGGTAGAACAATCCTAACAAAAAACGACCTGATGATCTCATCAGGTCGTTTTTTTATAGTTGTTGCTGCCATTCACTTACAAGCATGCCATAAATAACGTGATTTACATAATGATCGTAGAGCCATTCTGCAGCTCGAATGGTTCCTTCTTGCATGAATCCAAGACGTTCTGGGATTGCGCGACTTTTGTGATTGTCTTCAGCAACACGAATTTCAACTTTATGAAGCTTCAATGTTTCAAAGGCATATTGCAATAAAGCTTTTACCGTTTTCGTCATGATGCCATGTCCTTGTGCTCCTTCGCTCAACCAATAGCCAATAGTGCCGATTTTATTGCTCGGGTTAATCGCGTTAAAGCCTGCAATGCCAACAATTTCATTTTTAAAGAGAATGACTAGGGAGAGGCTACTGTTCGCTTCATGGCCCTTAATACAGCCCTCAATATAGGCTTTTGTATCCGCCAGTTCTTTTGTGAAATCTAGCCATGGTAGCCATTCTTTCAGATATTCCCTCGAGGCATCCGTTAATGCAAAAACCTTCTCTGCATCTTCAGGTGCGATCATCCGTAAAGCTAAATCTTGGTTTATGGTAATTTGCATTATTGTTCACCTCATTATTATTTTAACGCATTGTGCATAAAGCCTTTCATTTCTCGGCTAAGTAAAGTTAATTCTTCTATAATTTCGCTGAAATCCTGTACGAGCTGTGCTTGCTCATTTGTTGCATCATTGATTTGTCCCATATTTTGCTTTAGATTATCTAGATTTCTATTGATATTCCGTAATGATGATTCTATATTTTCGGTAGCACTAGACGTCTCAAAGGACAGTTTTCGAACTTCCTGTGCCACAATATTAAAGCCAGCGCCGTGCTGTCCAGCACGTGCAGCCTCGATGGATGCGTTTAAACCTAGTAAATTAGTTTGGCGAGATATACTTTTAATTAAATCTGTCACGGCATTTGTTTTTTCAGAGTCCTCTAGGGCATGCTGTGCCTGCTTATTAATTTCCTCACTAGTGGCTGCTAATTCCTCAGAATGGGAAGCGATTGTATGTACTTTATCCTGTAGACTGTTGACGATCTTATCCATCGTAGCCATATAATCTTCAAGTTTGAGCTCATTATCTATTGGTAAGCCAAAAGCTAATGCACCTACTACTTGACCATTTTCACGAATGGGGAATGAAAAAGCATTGATTGCTACACCGTAAACATCCTCTGGTATCACCACATCTGCATTTTGTCCATTAAAGGCGATGAAAACATTTTGGTCATTGGCGTTAACTTTTTGTCCATCATGGTAGCCGGAATCCACACGTTTACCTGCTAAGTATTTAACGACTGTTTCATTTTCCTTTTCAACAACAGCTACAATGGCTTCTTGTTTTAATGCTAGATGAATATAAGGTGTTGCGAGGGCTAAAGCTTCAATAATTTTCATAAAAATTCCTCCAAGTCTCGTCAATGAAAATGGTTGTGTCATCTGTCTTCATTGTGACAATGGTTCTAGATGATTACTTTTACTGTAGCACAATATTTGCCAAGTCAAAATAGCTATTTATTTTTTATTAAAAGAAGAACATACAAATCTGAAGTGCTTTTATTTGTCAATTATTATTTTTTTGCAGCGGTGAAAATGAAGGTCTTTTTTGTCTATTTTTTGACAAGGAGACGTGTGTTTTGCGAAATATTGTATTAGAATAATAGTAGCATGTGGAAGAAGTTAAGGAGAGAGTTTCATGGACTATATACAAAAGGGTACGAGGGCGTTTCATAAAGCGAATTGGGCCTTATTTTTAGCAGGCTTTATTACGTTTGCTAACCTATATGTAACGCAGCCATTACTACCAACATTTTCAGAAGCATTTCACGTCTCACCAGCTGTAGCAAGTTTATCTCTTTCAGTAACTACCTTTGCATTAGCGGTGAGTTTAATAATTGTCAGTTCGTTATCAGAAGCATGGGGAAGAAAATCATTGATGACGATTTCTATTTTTGCAGCTTCTGTCCTGACACTAGCTCTTGCATTTTCACCTAACTTTGAAACAATTTTAGTTTTACGTGTTGTACAAGGCATCGTTTTTGCAGGTTTACCAGCAATCGCTATGGCTTATTTGGGAGAAGAGATGGAACCAGGAAGCTTAGGGGTTGCCATGGGCTTATATATTAGCGGTAATTCAGTAGGGGGACTTAGTGGACGAGTTATTATTGGTACCTTAACGGACCATTATAACTGGCATACAGGCATGATGGTACTAGGAGGAATCAGCCTGCTAGTTAGTTTATTGTTTGTCTGGATGTTACCAAGCTCCAAACATTTCAGCGCGCGACCTTTACAATTAAAAGCATTGACCAAAACCCTACTGCAACATTTAAGAGATCCTTCTATGCTGTGTCTTTATGGGATGGGGTTTCTTTTAATGGGAAGCTTTGTCACACTTTATAATTATATTGGCTTTAAACTAATGGCACCTCCCTATAATTTAAGTGCCACAATTGTAGGTTGGATATTTGTCATTTATTTAGTTGGGACATTTAGCTCGGCATGGTTTGGCAGTTTAGCCGATCGTTATGGTCGCCAACGAATGCTCTTACTGGCCATTGCCATTATGTTAGCTGGAGCTATAGTAACGCTCAATGGGCTCCTTACTTTAAAGATTATAGGGATAACAGTTTTTACCTTTGGCTTTTTTGCAGCTCATTCAATCGCAAGTGGCTGGGTGAGCAAACGAGCATCCCACGATAAAGCACAAGCATCTTCTCTCTATTTATTTTTCTATTATTTTGGGTCAAGTGTTGGAGGAACAGTAGGAGGCGTTTTTTGGATGAAATATGGGTGGATGGGTGTTATAGTGATGATCGCTCTGTTTTTATTCATTGCTTGTGTCCTATCATTTTTATTAAAAAGATTCATTGTTAGACAGCGTATCACAACATGATGTGAGGTGTCATTTTGCAGGAATTACTTTTCTATTTTTTCATTATCCTAGCAGCTTCTATTTTACAAACCAGTACAGGTTTTGGTTTTTCCGTTATGGCTACGCCTTTTTTACTGTTGCTTTTTACACCACAAGAGGCGATGCAAATAAATATAATACTGTCCCTTGTTATTTCGTTTTCTCTCATATGGAAGGTGAGACATGATATTGATGTAGCGTTGCTTAAAAAGGTGATGATCGGTAGTGTTGCAGGTGCTCCTTTTGGTAGTATACTATTTGCCATAGTCGATGTGACGACATTTAAGCTGCTCATCGCTATCCTTCTTATAGGGCTTACGATTCTATTGATTAAAAATCTCTCTATTCAACAAACAAGGAGTAGAGATTATGGCGTTGGTTTTATATCAGGTATGTTCACAACAAGTATTGGGATGGCTGGACCACCACTGTTGCTCTATTTTGCGAGCACACATAGAAATAAAGAAACCATTAGAGCTGTTTCACTAGCCTACTATATATTTATCTATCTAATTAGCTTACTTTCTCAAGTCATTTTTGAGGGTACAAGTAAAATGGTTTGGATATATAGTATGTATGCTTTGCCAATTGTTTTCTTAGGACTTATTTTTGGACAAATGCTATTTACGCGATTAAATCAAAAATTGTTTAAAATCTTAATTTATTTTCTATTAGTAGCAGCAGGCTTAATTTTGTTGATCCAAAGTTTATGGACAATGCTATAAACAACAAAAAGAAGTATGGAAGGATAATACATCCTCCCATACTTCTTTATTGTTAACCCATAATATTGTAGCCAGCGTCGATGTAGATCGTCTCACCAGTCACACCACGTGATAGGTGAGATAGCATAACAATCGTCATATCTGCTACTTCGTCTTGTTGAACATTACGTTTTAAAGGAGCTGTTTCTTCAATTTTGTGTAAGATTGTGTTAAAAGAAGGAACACCTTTTGCAGCGAGTGTACGAATAGCACCAGCTGAGATAGCATTGACGCGAATATTATCTTGGCCAATATCAGCAGCAAGATAGCGCATAGAAGCCTCTAATGCAGCTTTTGCAACGCCCATCACATTGTAGCCATCAAGTACTCGTTCTGCACCTAAGTAACTCATTGTAACGATAGAGCCACCCTCTGTCATGTATGGATGAGCTGCTTTTGCAGTGGAAATAAGTGAATAGGCACTTGTATCTTGTGCGAATGCATAGCCTTCTCGAGTTGTTTCAAGGAAGCGGTTGTGTAAATCTTCTGCATGCGCAAAAGCCACTGAATGTACAATCCCATGAATAACACCAACCTTTGAGCCGATTTCTTCAAAAGCTGCTTTTGTGCTGTCGTCACTATTCACATCACATTGAACAACAAGAGAATCGGATTGTCCGATATTTTCTAATTGTTTTTGTAATTTTTTTAATGAACGTTCTTGACGATACGTGAAGATGACATTTGCACCAACGTCAAATAAACGTTTAGCAATGCCCCAAGCAATACTGCGATCATTTGCTACGCCCATGACAACAATGTTCTTATCTTTTAATTGTAATAAATTATCCATCATTATGAAGAACTCCTTTGTGAGATAATATCTGTTATTAGTACCAACTACTAAAATCTTATCATACATAAAATAACGTTGCAATAACAAGATGAAAAGAGAAGTAGTTTAGAGAGCAAAAAAAATTCATCTCTTTACAGTAGAGACGAATTAAAAGGTGTGCTAATTTATTTTGTTACATAATGATCATACATATCTACTGCTCGATTAACGGCACTACTGACAGTGATTCTAAAGCAATTTTGTGACCGAATGACCTGTGCCAATATTTTGATTGCTCTTGTTTGATTTTTATGGAATAAAGCATTGTCTGTTTGAAAATCATCGTCTAAAAAGGCAAGATAATAAGGTATTCGATTTTGTGGTTTTAACAAATCAGATTCTGCACTTTTTTCAAGTGTATCGTACACCCATAAATCGATGGCATTTCCTAAGTGGAAGGCCGCAAAATACTGAAAATCATCATTCTCACATTCTTTTACTTTTTGAATTATTTGAATTTTTTGGAGCTCATCTAATAAGAATGTATTGATGGAATAATAGATGGCTTTAGAAGGATTTAGAATGAGCTCATCGGTCTGCTGCGATTTTAAGAAAACCCAGTTATTTAACACGTTTGCCCATGCGTCCACAGTATTCAAACATTTCGCACAAACATCTGGAAATATTGATTGCCACTTTGCAGCAAGATTTTTAAATCTATTCATATGGTCTTGATCAATATAAAATAAACTATGCTCAACTTGTAACTGCTCAAACATTCACATTCCTCCAATAGATTGGTATGTATAGCAATGGACCATATGCCTATTATCTTGATGCAAAAGATAGCCAATATTTTAATCAATAAGAAGGCATCCCCTGAAGGATGCCTTTTAAGATATACATCAACGGAAGACTATTCAAATTTTAATGAGTCACCATCGAATGTTTCATCTGCTACTTTGATAGAGTCTGTTGGACAACCTTCAAAAGCGTCTTGCATATCTTCCAATAGATCCTCTGGAACTTCAGCAGTTCCCATGTTATCATCTAAAATAACGAAGGCAATGCCTTCATCATCATAATCATAAATGTCTGGCGCTGCGGCTCCACATGCGCCACAAGCGATGCATGTATCTTTATCAACTATTGTGTATTTAGCCATTTTATTCTCTCCTTTAACGATGTTCCTACAAAGCTTCATACTCATTTTAAAGATGTTTATCTTACATTTCAACTTAAATACTATTAAATTGGAGGAATTTGCGTCAATGTTTCATCAAATTTTATTGCAAA